>Ga0247814_10000469_pt1 | contig 32334 bp, 30 predicted proteins | sample UWRJL179409R1_FD_179947 | JGI IMG/M metagenome (GOLD analysis project Ga0247814, IMG submission 179947) | Plant litter microbial communities from Arlington Agricultural Research Station in Wisconsin, United States - UWRJ-L179-409R-1 | ecosystem: Environmental > Terrestrial > Plant litter >... | reverse complement strand
CGCGATGCCGCCACGACGGGCGAGGTAGTTCTCTGCCCGCACCCAGTTGTGCTCGCCGATGCGGCGACCGAGACGGGAGGGGCGGATGCGGTGGCCAAGAAAGCGCCCAATCGCGAACCCGATGCTCTCACCCGCCAGCGCGCCCACGATGACGGTGGCAACGAGAGCCGCCCACTCGATCGGCGAGCCAACACCCGTACTGGCCACGAGCACGACGGTGTCACCGGGCACGATGAGGCCAATCAGAATGCTCGTCTCGAGCAGAATCGCGAGCCCGGCGAGCAGCGTGCGCAACACCGGGTCGACCGACTGCACGGTCGTGAGAATCCAGTCGAGTGCCTCGTTCACGCGCTGCGCCTCAGCCGGTTCAGCCGGTCGCGCCAGAGCTGAAGTCGGCCAGGTAGCTCTGCTGGGCCGGGGCCGTCGTTCCACCCCGTGACGATGCGGGGGCCGTGCAGGGCATTGAGGGCCCAGATCTCGGTGCCATCGAGCTCTGCGGGCGTCACGGCCTCTTCGAGCAGGTCGACGCCGAGGGCGGTGGCGAGACCGAGCAGCGACCGTGCGGTGACGCTGTCGACGCGGGCGAACTCCGCGGGGGGCGTGCACAGTATCGAGCCGCGCCACCACGCGATGGCGCTCTGCGAGCTCTCGACGACGTAGCCGTCGGGGGTGAGCATGACCGCCTCATCCGCCCCTTCTTCTTGCGCGGCGGTGCGCAGACGCCGCATCGCGTCGAGGTCTGGTCCCTTCACCGATGGGGTGCGGCGCGGGTCGTCGCCGCGGTGGGTGGTCAGAGTGAGTGAGCGGCGCAGCTCGGGGGCACTGCGCTGGCGAAACAGCAGGCGGCCGTCGGAGTGCTGTTCGACCCGCGGAAACCAGGCGCCCTCGGTGGGGATCGCGGCGATGGCGGCATCCCAGAACTCCTCGGAGCCCGGTGCTGCCGCGAGAAAGCGCGAGCGGTGCAGGTCGAGCGCGAGGGAGGTGCCGTCGGTGACGAGCCACGAGTCGGCGGCCGTGAGGGTCGCGTCGCTCAGCTCGCAGTAGTCGAGCAGGTGCAGCGAGCCGTCGCCCCACCGAAACACGTCTGCAACGACCGAACCCATACGCTAAGGCTATGCGGTTGCTGCGAAGAGAGTGCGGTGTCGCAGTCACTCCAGAGCAGGCGTACAGCGCACTCGTCGGAAGCGCCACAAACGCCGTCTGGCTCGACAGCGGCGAGGGGGCGACGAGCGGCATGTCGTTCGTCGGCACTGCGACGCGCACGCTGACGACGGGGGTGTTCGACGAGCTGCGCCGCATGCCTCTGGTTGAGCACTCTGCCCCGCTCGGGTGGATCGGCTGGCTCGGCTACGAGCTGCGTGCAGAGACCATGGGCGTGCCGGTCGAGCATGAGGCGCGCTATCCCGACGCGGGAATGCTGTGGGTCGACCGCGGCCTGCTCTTCGATCACGCGACAGGGGCGATCACCTTTGTCGCCCTCGCGGATGCTTGGACCCCACCCCTCAAACGCTGGCTCGCCCGGTCGCTGAAAGCGCTGCGATCGGTCACGCCGCTGCAGCCCGCAGAGCCCGTCACCGCCGACGTGCAGTGGCTCTACGACGACGCGCAGTACCTCGAGATGATCCGCGCCTGCCAGGCGGCCATCGTCGAGGGTGAGGCCTACCAGCTCTGCCTGACGACCGAGGCCAGCGTTGACGTGCACCCCGACCCGGTCGGTGCATACCTCGCGCTGCGACGCTCGAGCGCGAGCCACCACGGCGCGCTGCTGCGCATCGGTGAGGTGTCGCTGCTCAGCGCGTCGCCAGAGACCTTTCTGCACATCGACACGGATGGCACGATCGAGTCGAAGCCGATCAAGGGAACCCGACCGCGCGGGGCCACCCCGTCGCACGACGCCGCGCTGCGCGTGCAGCTGCTCGGCAGCGAGAAAGAGCGCGCCGAGAACCTGATGATCGTCGACCTCGTGCGCAACGACATCGCCCGGGTGAGCGAGATTGGCACGGTTGAGGTTCCCAGCCTGCTCGCCGTGGAGACCTACCCACACGTGCACCAGCTGGTGAGCACGGTGCGCGGCCAGCTCGCTCCGGGGCTCAGCCCGGTGGATGCCGTCGTCTCGTGCTTTCCCGCCGGCTCGATGACCGGGGCGCCCAAGCAGCGCGCCACCGAGATTCTCGACGCCCTCGAGCAGCGCCCGCGGGGCATTTACTCCGGCGCGTTCGGCTACTTCGCCGCCGACGGCAGTGTCGATCTTGCAATGGTGATCAGATCAATCGTGCTGGATGCGGCCGGGGCGACCGTGGGATCCGGTGGGGGAATCACGGCACTGTCGGTGCCAGAAGAAGAGTTAGAGGAGGTGCGCCTCAAGGCCGCCGCCCTGCTCGCCGTGCTGACTCACTGAAGGTTCGCTACCCTAGATAGTCGGCCCGTCGGCCGAACAATCACACGAATTGAGATCTGCATGCAGTACGACGACGCTCCCGGATACGATCCAGCGGCACTTCAGGCCAAGTGGCCCGCGATCTGGGACAAGCTCGACCTCTTCCGCTCGGACAACCCCGAAGACAAGCGGCCGCGCAAGTACGTGCTCGACATGTTCTCGTACCCGTCGGGCGACCTGCACATGGGTCACGGCGAGGCCTACGCGCTCGCCGACGTCGTCGCGCGCTACTGGCGCCTGCAGGGCTTCAACGTCATGCACCCGGTCGGCTGGGATTCCTTCGGCCTTCCCGCAGAGAACGCCGCCATCAAGCGCGGCGTCAACCCTCGCGACTGGACCTACTCGAACATCGGCGAGCAGGCCGCCTCGATGCGCCGCTACGCGACGAGCGTCGACTGGACCCGCGAGCTCGCCACCAGCGACCCCGAGTATTACAAGTGGAACCAGTGGCTGTTTCTCAAGCTCTATGAGAAGGGCCTCGCCTATCGCAAAGAGAGCTGGGTCAACTGGGATCCGGTAGACCAGACGGTGCTCGCGAACGAGCAGGTGCTGGCCGACGGCACGAGCGACCGCTCTGGCGCGATCGTCGTCAAGAAGAAGCTCACCCAGTGGTACTTCAAGATCACCGACTACGCCGACCGCCTGCTCGATGACCTCAACCAGCTCGAGGGCTCGTGGCCGTCGAAGGTGCTCGCGATGCAGCGCAACTGGATCGGCCGCTCCATCGGCGCAGAGGTTGACTTCGAGGTCGAGGGCTTTGACCGCAGGGTCACCGTCTTCACGACGCGCCCCGACACCCTGTTCGGCGCGACGTTCATGGTGGTCGCGCCCGACAGCGACCTTGCCGCAGAGCTGGTGTCGACATCGTCGGATGAGATCAAGGCCGACTTCGCCACCTACCTCGAGCAGGTGCAGAAGAGCACCGAGATCGAGCGCCAGGATGCGACGCGAGAGAAGACCGGAGTCCCCCTCGGCCGCTTCGCGGTCAACCCGATCAATGGCGAGCGCCTGCCGATCTGGGCCGCGGACTACGTGCTCGCCGACTACGGCCACGGTGCCGTCATGGGCGTGCCAGCCCACGACCAGCGCGACCTCGACTTCGCCCTCAAGTTCGGCTTTGGCGTGCGCGTTGTCGTCGACACCAACGCGACCGTGACCGGGGCGATCCCCAAGCTCGAGCTCGATGAGAACGGCCAGGCGATCCTGCCCGACGACCTGCCGCCGCTCGACCCCGCGACCACCGGCAAGGCCCTCGGCGGCGAGGGCCGCATGATCAACTCCGGCCCGCTCGACGGGCTGAGCAAGGTCAACGCGATCAAGCGCGTGATCGAGCTGCTCGAGGCCGACGGCGTCGGCCGCGCCGCGAAGACCTACCGGCTGCGCGACTGGCTGATCAGCCGCCAGCGCTACTGGGGCACCCCGATCCCGATCATCCACGGGGCTGACGGCGAGCTGTTCGCTGTTCCTGAAGACCAGCTGCCGGTCACCCTGCCGTCCACCGAGGGTCTCGACCTGCAGCCCAAGGGGCAGTCGCCGCTCGGCGCGGCCACCGACTGGGTGACCGTGGCAGACCCGCGTGACGGCAGTCCGGCGCTGCGCGACCCCGACACGATGGACACCTTCGTCGACTCGTCGTGGTACTTCCTGCGCTTCCTCGACCCGAAAGACCCCGACCGCGCCTTCGACCCGGCCAAGGCCGAGAAGTGGGCTCCCGTCGACCAGTACGTCGGCGGTGTTGAGCACGCGATTCTGCACCTGCTCTACGCGCGCTTCATCACCAAGGTGCTGTTCGACCTCGGCTATGTGAGCTTCACAGAGCCCTTCAGCGCGCTGCTCAACCAGGGCATGGTGCTCTCGGGTGGCTCGAAGATGTCGAAGTCGAAGGGCGGCGTCAACCTCGGCGACGTCATCAACGAGTTCGGTGTCGACGCGGTACGCATGACCATGGTGTTTGCGGGCCCGCCCGAAGACGACATCAACTGGGAAGACGTGTCGCCGGCGGCATCCGTCAAGTTCCTCGCTCGCGCCCTGCGGCTGGCCGGCGATGTGACGAGCCCGAAAGAGATCGAGTGGAAGACGGGGGATGCCGCCCTGCGCCGCCAGACCCACCGCCTACTGCACGACCTGCCCGGCCTCGTCGAGGCTTTCAAGTTCAACGTGGTCGTCGCCCGCGTCATGGAGCTCGTCAACGCGACCCGCAAGGTCATCGACTCCGGCGCAGGAGGAGGGGATGCGGCGGTACGCGAGTCCGTCGAGGTCATCGCCCAGGCGCTGTCGCTCTTCGCCCCCTACGTCGCCGAAGAGATCTGGGAGGTGCTCGGCTACGAGCCCGGCATCGCCAACTCGACGTGGCGCAAGGCCGACCCGACCCTGCTCATCGAGGAGTCGGTCATGGCGATCTTCCAGGTCGACGGCAAGGTGCGCGACAAGGCCGAGGTCAACCCGAAGATCACGCCGGACGAGCTCGAAGCCTTGGCCAGGGCATCCGCCGGTGTCGTTCGCACGCTCGGCTCGTCTGAGGTTGTCAACGTCGTGGTGCGCGCGCCGCGGCTGGTGAACATCACGACCAAGTAGTCCTCCCCAGAGCGCCGCGGCCCACCCATTGCGGGTGTCCGCGGCGGTCTGCTGTGCGGCTGCCTAGCGTGGCCGGGTGGCGCGATTCTCGGTGAAACCAGCGGCAGTGGTCGTGCTGCTGCTCGTCGGGCTGGGCGTGGCCGTGCTCGTCTCTGCGCTCGTGCCGCGCAGCAGCGAGACTTCGCTTGTACCTACCGCCACCGCTGCCCCGAGCGGCTCGATCTATGTGCACGTGCTCGGAGCGGTGCTCGCACCCGGGCTCTACGAGCTGCGCGAGGGCGATCGCACCGTCGACGCCATCGCGGCCGCGGGCGGCTTCGCCGAGGGTGCGGATGAGACCCAGCTCAACCTCGCCCGCGTGGTCGCCGACGGTGAGCAGCTCATCGTTCCCGTGCTTGGTGCGGTGGCTGCGCCGGGGGAGCAGTCGGGCAAGATCAACCTCAACACCGCGACCATGGAGCAGCTCGAGACCCTGCCGCGAGTCGGGCCGGCGCTCGCGCAGCGCATCCTCGACTGGCGGGAGGCGAACGGCCGCTTCAGCTCGATCGACGACCTCACCAGTGTCACCGGCATCGGCGCGAAGACCTTCGAGGGCATGCGCGACCTCGTCACGGTGTGAAAGTCGATCTGCGGTTGGCGGTGCCCGCGGTCGCGGGTTGGATTGCCGCGGTCGTGCTCGTCGGCATCCCCGGGGCCGCGCTGTGGGTGGGGGTCGGCTGCTGGGTCGCGGCGGCGGTGTTGTGGAAGACACGGCTCGCACTATCGCTCGTGGCGGTTGGGCTGCTGGCGTCGGTGATCGCGGTGCACGCGGCCGCGCGGCAGCCCGCCGCGTTGGTGGAGGCCGCGGAGTCGGGGCGCCACGTGACACAGCTGTTCACCGCGACGACCGCGCCCGTGGGGGACCGGGTGACCGGCACGCTCGACGGTGGGGTTCCCGTGGTGCTGTTCGGCGCGGTGGGGCAGCTGCGCATCGGGGGCACTGCCTCCGTCGAGGGCACGGTGCGGGCGACCGACGCGGGTGAAGCGGAAGCATTTCTGTTCTATGCGTCGTCGGTCGAGGGGATCAGGCATCCGCCCTGGTTTCTCGACTGGGCCAACGGGCTGCGTTCACAATTCGCGGATGCCGCCGCCGACCTCCCCGGGGACGGCTCACGGCTGCTGCCTGGCCTCGCCATCGGCGACACCAGCGCCGTGACGCCAGAGTTGGACGCGGCCATGAAGCACTCGTCCCTCTCGCACCTCACCGCCGTATCGGGTGCGAACTGCGCGATCGTGGTGGGGCTGATCGTGGTCGCCGGGCGGCTGTGCGGGCTGTCGCGCACCTCCCGCACCGTGGCTGCCGCGGTTGTGCTGCTCGCCTTCGTCGTGCTGGTGACCCCCGAACCGAGCGTGCTGCGCGCGGCGGTCATGGCTCTGATCGTGCTGGCCGCACTCGCGAGCGGGCGGCCGGTGCGCGGGGTGCCGGTGCTGGCACTCGCGATCATCGTGCTGCTCACCGCCGACCCGTGGCTTGCCCGTGACTACGGGTTCATCCTCTCTGTTCTGGCTACCGGCGGCCTCCTGCTGCTCGCGAACCCGCTGGCCACGCTTCTCGAGCGCTGGCTGCCGCGGTCGCTCGCCTTGGTTATCTCGGTGCCGCTCGCCGCGCAGCTGTGCTGCCAGCCGGTGCTGCTGTTGCTCGAGCCGTCGATTCCCACGTGGGGTGTGGTGGCGAACGTGCTCGCCGAGCCGGCGGCTCCGGTGGCGACGATAGTCGGGCTCGCGGCGTGCGTCGTGCTGCCGCTGTGGCCGTGGCTCGGCGAGGTGCTGACGGCGCTCGCCTGGCTGCCCGCGGCGTGGATCGCGGCCGTCGCCAACTTCTTCGCCGCGTTGCCTTTCGGTGCCATTCCGTTTGGCGGCGGAGCTCTGGCTCTCGCCCTGCTCACCGCGCTCACGATCGGGGCGATCTGGGTGCGGCGTCTGCGGCCGGTGCTCGCGATGGCTCTGGTCGTCGCGGTCGGGCTTGCCGCCGGCGGGCGTCTCGGCACGGTGCTCGACCGCCCCGACGACTGGCAGATCGCCATGTGCGAGGTCGGGCAGGGGGATGCCACGCTCGTGCGCAGCGGAGGCGAGATTGCCCTCATCGACACCGGCCCCGACCCGGAGCCGCTGGCCGACTGCCTCGCCGACCTCGGTGTCACCCACATCGACCTGCTCGTGCTCAGTCACTTCGATCTCGACCACGTCGGCGGCAATGCCGCTGTTGAGGGCATGGTCGATGAGGCGATTGTCGGGCCGGGCGGTGACGAGGTCATTTCTGCGCTCAATGTGCCGACATCCCGGGTGGTGAAAGGCATGACCGGCACTCTCGGCGACCTGCAGTGGCGCATCTACTGGCCCACCGCGCGGGTGACCGAGCCGGGCAACGACGCGAGCGTCGTCATCGGCTTCGACTGTCTGAGTGGGTGTCTCAGCTCCTTGTTTCTCGGCGACCTCAGCGCCGAAGCGCAGGCCTCCGTGCTCGCAGCCGGCAGTCTGCCCTCCGTCGACGTTCTCAAGGTGGCCCACCACGGGTCGGCCGATCAAGACCCGCGCACCTACGAGATCGGCGCCGCTGTTGGACTCATCGGGGTGGGCGAGAACACCTACGGGCATCCGACGGATGAGCTGCTGGCCGTGCTCGTCGACAACGGCATTGCCGCCTACCGCACCGACCTCGACGGGCTCATTCTGGTGGCGCCGGGCATCCGGGTGTGGACCGCCCGTGACGGTCCGCCAAAGTAGGCTGGCGGCATGGCACAGGTGAAGGCGGCGATTCCCCAGCTCGCCTGGGATCGCGTTCGCCCCGCACCCGTCGTTCTCGTCTCTGGCACCGAGTCCGTGCTTGCCGACCGGGCCATCCGTGCGTTGCGCGACACCCTGCGCGCCGAAGACCCCAGTCTCGAGCTGAGTGACATCGAGGCCGATCACTATGCGCCCGGCGAGCTGCTGACCATGGCGAGCCCCTCGCTGTTCGGCGAGCCGCGCTTCATCCGCGTCACTGGCGTCGAGAAGTGCACCGACGCTTTCATCACCGAGACTCTCGACTATCTCGAGAACCCCGCGCCCGACACCTACCTCGTGCTGCGGCACGCCGGGGGAGTGCGCGGCAAGAAGCTGCTCGACGCCATTCGCGGCGGTCTGGGCGGCGGCATCGAGGTCGTCTGTGCAGAGCTCAAGAAAGACGCGGAGAAGTACGACTTCGCCGTCGCAGAGTTCAAGGCGGCTTCACGTCGCATCACCCCGGGCGCGCTGCGCCAGCTGACCAGCGCCTTCAGCGACGACCTCGCCGAGCTGGCCGCGGCCTGCCAGCAGCTGCTCAGCGACGCCAGCGAAGAGATCACCGAGGTGACGGTCGACAAGTACTACGCGGGCCGCGTAGAGACGAACGCGTTCGCGGTGGCGGATGCCGCCATAGCCGGCAAGACCGGCGACGCCCTGATCCTGCTGCGCCACGCACTCGCGTCGGGGGCCGACCCCGTGCCGATGCTGGCCGCGTTCGCCCTCAAGATTCGCACCATGGCCAAGGTGGCCGGAGCCCGCGGCGGCTCGGGCCAGCTCGCCGGGCAGCTCGGCCTCGCCCCGTGGCAGGTCGAGCGCGCCCAGCGCGACGTGCGCGGCTGGACCGAGGCGGGCCTTGCCTCTGCAATAGAGCTGCTCGCCGAGACCGACTCACAGATCAAGGGCGGCGGCCGCGACCCGGTCTTCGCGCTCGAGCGCATGATCACGGTGATCGCGAACCGCGGCAACTGACGTGCGCCCTGGCATTGTTGGCATCATCGGCATCATCGGCATCATCGGCATCATCGGCGCCTTCGGCCTTCTGGCGGTACGTGGATTCCTTCTCTGGCTCGTCGTGCCCCTCGGCGTTCTCGTGTGGCTTTTCAGCGCGCAGTGGCTCCGCACCACAAGTCACTCTGGGGGCGTATCTCGGCTGGATCGACAACAACCTCGCATTTCTGCTGGTGCGCGGTCCGTTCTCCGTATCGTTCCCGAACTCGCCGGTCCGGTGGGTTCCGTCGAAGGACAGGGCGGCCGTCAAGCACCGCATTGGCTTCACAGATCCGCTTTGACGATCTCTTCAGTAGGAGATTCGACAGTGCGACGCGACTTAATCCCTACCCACGCGGCGTGTTGCCAAGAATCTCCTACTCTGGCCCTGGTGCAAGCCTTAACGACGAAGGCCCCCGCAAATGCGAGGGCCTTCGATCGAGTACGAAACGCTTAGAGCGCCGCAACCTGCTTGGCGATCGCCGACTTCTTGTTGGCGGCCTGGTTCTGGTGAATGACGCCCTTCGAAGCAGCCTTGTCGAGCTTCTTCGAGGCGGTGACGAGGGCTGCGGTTGCAGCGGTCTTGTCGCCGGCGGCGATAGCGGTGCGGGTCGCGCGAATCGCGGTCTTGACCTCGCTCTTGACAGCCTTGTTGCGGTCCTGCGACTTCTTGTTCGTCAGGATTCGCTTGAGCTGCGACTTAATGTTTGCCACGTGTGTGTACCTTTTCGATCTAGTTGATTAGTGGGCGGCCGTGTTGTCGGTTTTGAGGAGTGGGATCAACCGACCGCGTGTTTTCGTGAGCATCCGCAAGATGCACACGCAAGCCAAGGAGCAAGACTACCGTAATCAGCGCGAAACGGGCAATCGTTAGCCTGAGATCATGCCGCAGCTCGCCCCGCACATTGACGCGGTTCCCGGTTCGGGAATCCGCGCGATCCACGAGATCGCGATTCAGCTCGACGACGTGATCATGCTCGCGGTTGGTGAGCCCGACCGCGACACGGCGCCCCACATTGCGGCGGCGGCGAAGAACGCGTGGGATGCGGGTGAGACGCACTACACGGCGAACGCCGGCATCCAGCCCCTGCGCGAGGCTATTCAGGCAAAGCTGGCCCGCGACAACGACGTGCGCGTGCAGCTCGAGCAGGTCTGGGTGACGGTCGGCGCGACGCAGGCGCTGCACCAGGCGATGGCGCTCACGCTCGCCGCGGGCGACGAAGTGCTCGTGCCCGACCCCGGCTACACGACTTTCACCATGAACGCGCGCATGATCGATGCCGTTCCCGTCGCATACTCCCTGCTGCCAGAGCACGGCTTTCTTCCCGACCTCGCTCAGCTCGAGACGCTGGTCACCGACCGCACCCGCGTGCTCATGGTCAACTCGCCGTCGAACCCGCTCGGGGTGGTGTTTCCGCGCGAAACGCTAGAGAAGCTGCTCGACTTTGCCGAGCGGCACGACCTGTGGATCATCAGCGACGAGGTCTATGAGGCCTTTCACTACGGCGCCGACCACGTGAGCATCGCCGCGCTCGGAGGCAGCGACCGCATCTTCAGCGTCTTCTCGCTGTCGAAGACCTACGCCATGACCGGCGTTCGGGTCGGCTACCTCGTCACCCCGCCCGGGCTGACCGACACGATGCGCAAGGTGCAGGAGGCGGCGATCAGCTGCGTCGCTGCTCCCGACCAGTTCGCCGCGATCGCCGCGATCGAGGGACCGCAGCATGACGTGGCCGAGGCGTCGCGCCACTATCGCGCCAACTACGAGGCGGCCGTTGGCGTGCTCGACGGCCTGGGCATCCGTCACCATGTTCCGCACGGGGCGTTCTACCTGTGGATCGACGTCAGTCATGCGTCGGGCGGCGATGTCGCGGGCTGGGCGCAGCGCTTTCTGCTCGAGCAGAAGGTCGCGGTTGCCCCGGGCAGTGCCTTCGGGCGCAGCGGCGAGGGATGGATGCGCGTCTGCCTCGCCGCCTCGAAGAGCGACATCGTGACCGGCTTGGGGAGGCTGCCCCGCGTCCAATCCGGGGGATAGCCCCATACCGAGCGGACGTCCGCGCTTCTACCGTTGAACCCATGACAACCACAGAAGCCCCCACTGCAACCGCAGCCCCCGCCACCGCCTGGGCTCAGGACCGCACGCTCAGCGCCCTCGCCCTCATTGCCGGAATCGCATCCGTCGTCTTCGGTCAGACCTTTCTCGTGCCGATCGCTGCGATCGTGCTCGGTGTGCTCGGCTACCGCCGTGAGCCGCTCGGCCGCGCGTTCGCCGTCTGGGGCATCGTGCTCGGCGCCGTCATGCTGTTCGGCTGGATTCTGTTCGCCGTGATCGGTGCGCTGTTCTTCATCCCGTTCATCCCGTTCTTCTTCGTCTAACCGCCGGGGTGCGCGCGGGGGCTTCTCCGCATGGGAGAATTGGCGACAAATGTCCCCGCGCGCAACCACGGCCCTGCAGCCTGCCTCGACGAACCCCGAGTTCATCCGCAACTTCTGCATCATCGCCCACATCGACCACGGCAAGTCGACCCTTGCCGACCGCATGCTCGGCATCACCGGCGTTGTGAGTGACCGCGACATGCGCGCGCAGTACCTCGACCGCATGGACATCGAGCGCGAGCGCGGCATCACCATCAAGAGCCAGGCCGTGCGCATGCCATGGGCCGGTGTTGATGCAAACGGCGGCACGCAGAGCTACGCACTCAACATGATCGACACCCCCGGGCACGTCGACTTCACCTACGAGGTCTCGCGGTCCCTCGCCGCCTGCGAGGGCGCGATTCTGCTCGTGGATGCCGCCCAGGGCATCGAGGCCCAGACCCTCGCCAACCTCTACCTCGCCCTCGACAACGACCTCACGATCATTCCGGTGCTTAACAAGATCGACCTGCCAGCGGCCGACCCCGACAAGTATGCGAAGGAGCTCGCCGACCTCATCGGCGGCCGCCCAGAAGACGTGCTTCGGGTCAGTGGCAAGACCGGCGTCGGAGTGCCAGAGCTGCTCGACAAGGTCGTTGAGCTGATTCCGCCGCCCAAGGGTGACCCGAACGCGCCCAGTCGCGCGATGATCTTCGACTCTGTCTACGACTCATACCGCGGCGTCATCACCTACGTGCGCGTCATCGACGGCAAGCTCAGCCCGCGCGAGAAGATCCAGATGATGTCGACGCGTGCGGTGCACGAGCTACTCGAGATCGGTGTCTCGTCTCCGGAGCCCACGCCATCCAAGGGTCTTGGTGTCGGCGAGGTCGGCTACCTCATCACGGGTGTGAAAGACGTTCGGCAGTCGAAGGTTGGCGACACTGTCACCAACGCGCAGAAGCCGTCGGCCCAGGCGCTGCCCGGCTACACCGACCCGAAGCCGATGGTCTTTTCTGGCCTCTACCCGATCGACGGCAGCGATTACCCGATTCTGCGCGAGGCTCTCGACAAGCTGAAGCTGTCGGATGCCTCCCTCAACTACGAGCCAGAAACATCGGTCGCGCTCGGCTTCGGCTTTCGCTGCGGATTCCTGGGCCTACTGCACCTCGAGATCATCACCGAGCGCCTCGAGCGCGAGTTCGGCCTCGACCTGATCGCTACGGCACCGAGCGTGACCTACGAGGTCACCACAGAAGACAAGAAGCGGTACACGGTCACCAACCCGAGCGAGTTCCCCAGCGGCACCAAGATCGCGCACGTGAGCGAGCCGATGGTCAAGGCGGCGATTCTCGCCCCCAAGGACTACGTCGGCACCATCATGGAGCTCTGCCAGAGCCGTCGCGGCACCCTGCTTGGCATGGAGTACTTCGGCGAAGACCGCGTCGAGATCAAGTACACGATGCCGCTCGGCGAGATCGTCTTCGACTTCTTCGACCAGCTGAAAAGCAAGACGGCTGGATACGCCTCCCTCGACTACGAGCCCACCGGCGAGCAGGAGGCCGACCTCGTCAAGGTCGACATTCTGCTGCAAGGCGAGGCTGTCGACGCCTTCAGCGCCATCGTGCACCGTGACAAGGCCTATGCCTACGGCGTGCTCATGACGGAGCGCCTCAAGAAGCTGATTCCCCGCCAGCAGTTTGAGGTGCCGATTCAGGCAGCCATCGGCGCCCGCATCATCGCCCGCGAGTCGATCTCGGCGATGCGCAAAGACGTTCTTGCCAAGTGCTACGGCGGTGACATCACCCGCAAGCGCAAGCTGCTCGAGAAGCAGAAAGAGGGCAAGAAGCGCATGAAAATGGTCGGCCGCGTCGAGGTGCCGCAGGAGGCCTTCGTCGCAGCGCTGACCGGCGACGTGGAAGAGAAGAAGAAGTAATGCCCGACTTCCAGACCCTGCCCCTAGCCGAGCACCCGGATGAGATTGCGCCCGACGGCTCGGAGGTGCGGGTGCTGGTGAACGACGCTGCGGCATCCGTTGCGCACTTCACGCTTCCCGCGCACCGGGTCGCGGTCGCCGTGCAACACCGCACGGTAAGCGAGTACTGGGTGGTCACCGGAGGCACGGGCCGCATCTGGCGCAGTGCAGAGGGGAATGCAGAGATCACCACGCTCGAGCCGGGCGTCTCGCTGACGATCCCGCTCGGCACCTCGTTCCAGTGGCGCAACGATGGCGACGAGCCGCTCACGGTGATTGGGTTCGACCTGCCGCCGTGGCCCGGAGATGACGAGGCGTTCGCGGTTGACGGTGAGTGGCGGGTCTCCGACTCCTAGACTCGACCCATGCAGTCCGAGCTCTGGAAAAAGGCTGTGACATACGCGGCGATCGGCGCGACGCAGGCGACTGACCTGCTGCGGCATCCGCCCGTTGGCTACCGGCCGATCGAGCGCCGGGCGCGCATCGGGCACGGCGAAGCACGCTACGAGTACGCCTCGGTCGCGGCCCTCAGTTGGGGAATCCAGCGCAACAGCGGCTTTCGCGTCACCCTCGTCGACGCGCCGCCCGAGATTCACGAGTCGAGCTACGCACCGGTCAGCTTCGACGAGCACGGCGAGCCGATCGCCCGCCACGCGGTAACCGAGACGGATGAGGTGGTCTACGGCACCGACGGCACGCGCCTGCTCGCCCCGGGTGACACCGCCCTGCTCGGCGTCGGTCTTGGCATCAGGTTTCCGGTTCGAGTGATCTACGTGGTTGATGAGCCCGGGCGTCGGGGTTTCGCCTACGGAACGTTGCCCGGCCATCCTGTGCGCGGCGAGGAGGCCTGGGTGGTCGAGCAACGCGACGACGGGTCCGTCTGGATCACGGTTCGCGCCTTCTCCCGCCCGGCCAGCCGCCGCTGGTGGGCCGTGTATCCCGCGCTGCGCGTGATGCAGGAGTACTACACGCGCCGCTACCTCCGCGCGTTGGCCGGCCCGCTGAGCTGAGTCGTGTCCGCCTAAGTGCCGACTAGGCGGGCTGGCGGCAACCCGCGAGACTGAAGCAACACTCAGATTCGCGAAACGACGAGAGCGCAGTGACCTCTACCACCGATTTCAAACCCGTAGCTGCCGCGCTCGCCCCGGCCGCGCTCGCGGTTGTCGCCATCATTGTCGGCCTTTTCCTGCCGTTCATCGGGCTGCCGATTTCGATGGTGGCTGTTGTCGCGATCGCAGCGGCCAACATCCGGGATCGCCGAATCCTCTATACAACTGTCGCTGTCGTCGGCCTATCGATCGCCCTCAACCTCGTGCTGGTGATGGTCTCGCTGCCTGCCGCGCGCCAGCTGGTCGAGGGCGCCTGAGAGTCACGTTGTGCCGGTGGTGGGGGTCGAACCCACACGCCCTTTCGAGCAAAGCATTTTGAGTGCTCCGCGTCTGCCATTCCGCCACACCGGCGCACAACAACGATCCTGAGAATACCGTAGGCTCATTGGCGTGACAGACCAGGAAACGACTCCAGCGCCGGCCCCTCGTAGGGTCGTCGTCGCCGAGGATGAGTCGCTCATCCGCATGGACATCGTCGAGATCCTGCGCGACAACGGCTTCGATGTCGTCGGTGAGGCAGGGGATGGCGAAGCTGCCGTCGCACTCGCCACCGAGCTCAAGCCCGACCTCGTCATCATGGACGTCAAGATGCCGCTGCTTGATGGCATCTCTGCCGCAGAGCGCCTCACCAAGAACCACATCGCCCCGGTCGTGCTGCTGACCGCCTTCAGCCAGAAGGAGCTCGTCGAGCGGGCCTCCGAGGCCGGAGCCCTCGCCTACGTCGTCAAGCCGTTCACACCGAACGACCTGCTGCCGGCGATCGAGATCGCACTGAGCCGCTACACGCAGATTCTCACCCTCGAGAACGAGGTCGCCGACCTGGTCGAGCGCTTCGAGACCCGCAAGCTCGTCGACCGCGCCAAGGGCCTGCTCAACGACAAGATGGGCCTGACCGAGCCAGAGGCATTCCGCTGGATCCAGAAGGCATCGATGGACCGCCGTCTCACCATGCACGACGTCGCCATTACGATCATCGACCAGCTGAGCCCCAAGAAGTAGAAGCGTGGCAGGCGAGCTCCAGCTCGCGCTGGCGTACGAGCTGACACCAGAGAACGCCCCGCGGTTCGCCTCGGATATCGTCACGCAGGCCGCGAGCCAGGCAATCGTGCTCGACTACTCCACCACGACGATCGACTGGCTCGACTCAGTGACCGACAGCCTTCGTGCTGGGGGAGTCGCCGTCGAGCAGGTGCCCGAGGTGCTCTTCGGCTTCGGGTGTGTGCTTGGGCAGTGCATCCCGCGCTCCACCTGGGTGGCTGCATCCTTCGCTGTACCGATCGGACTCAGGCTCGCGGATGGCACGACGGTCGATCCCGTCGGTCACGCCTTCGCCACCCTCGCCGCCGGAGACAGGTTCACTTCGTTCTACGAGGCGCACGCTTAGCGCAGGCGGCCGCGCAGTAGCTCGAGCGTCGCCGAGGAGACACCTGCGTCACGCAGGTACGCCTCGACATCGAGCCCGGAGAGCCATACGCGCAGCGCGGCGGTGCGCTCCGTCATCCATGTGTCGAGCTCATCGTCGGTCGTTGCGACATGGTGATGGAGTGCCGAGTTCTCGCGCATCAACGCGTTCGCCGTGCGAAAGGCCGCCTCATAGTCGGCCACGATGGCGTCAACTTCAACTCCCGCAAGGGCCAAGAGCATCGCGATCACCATGCCGGTGCGATCCTTGCCGCCAGCGCAGTGCACGAGTACGCTGCCGGGGGCGGACCCGATGGCAGTGAAGACTGCGGCGAACTTTTCCGGGTAGAAGGCCAGATTGTCTGCATACGAGCGCGGATGATCGAGCCACGGACCGCAGACCTCCATGAAGGCCTCGTCATCGGGATCCTCGGTGGGCGTCGACACTACTGTCACAAAGCTCATGGCAGACGGCGCGACCACGGGATGGTGCGGCAGCCGCTGGGTCTCGGATGGCGTGTTGCGAAGGTCAATGACCGTGGAGAGTCCGGCCTGGTGTGCGTCGTCCCACCCGCGCTCGGTCATCCACTCGGGTGCACCCGAGCGGAATACGCGGCCAGACACGGTCGCCCCTCCATCGATGAGGGGTAGCCCTCCGAGGTCACGGAGATTGAATGCGCCGTGCCAGATCACTGATCTCTGAGCATGTTCGTCATGCGCACGGTCGAGAGCCGGCGGCCCTGCTCGTCGCGAATGACGATCTCGTGGGTGGCAAGCGTGCGCCCGAGCACCAGGGCGGTGCAGGTGCCGGTGACGACGCCCGACGTCACCGAACGCGAGTGGCTGGCGTTGATCTCGATGCCGACCGCATAGCGACCGGGGCCGGCGTGAATCGCGGAGCTGATCGATCCAAGGGATTCGCCGAGCACGACGTGAGCGCCGCCGTGCAGCAGTCCGATGACCTGCGTGTTGCCCTCGACGGGCATGGTCGCGATCGAGAGCTCGGCCGAGAGCTCGAGAAACTCGATGCCCATCTTCTTGGTCAGCGAGCCGCCGCCCGAGTCAGAAAGTCGCTCGACAAGTAGGGGGTCAAGACCCTCGGGCAGTTTCGTCATGGGATCCTCGAGAGCTGTCGGCGGGCGCAGCTAGGCTGGCCTCGTGTCGGACATCGAAAAGCCTACTCTCATGGTCATTGACGGCCATTCGCTCGCCTTCCGGGCCTTCTATGCGCTGCCGGTTGACAGCTTTCAGAATCGCGAGGGGCAGCACACCAACGCCATTCACGGCTTCATCTCGATGCTCATCAACCTGCTGAAGAACGAAAAGCCCACCCACTTGGCGATCGCCTTCGACATCTCGCGCTACAGCTTCCGCACGCGCGTGAACCCCGACTATAAGGGCACCCGCGGCGAGACGCCCCCCGAGTTCATCGGGCAGATCCCGCTGCTGCAGGAGGCCCTCGCGGCCATGAACATCGTCACCATCACCAAAGAAGACTTCGAGGCTGATGACATTCTCGCCACGCTTGCGACCCGCGGCCGCGCCGAGGGCTACAGCGTCTATGTCGTCTCTGGTGACCGCGACACCTTCCAGCTCGTGAACGATGACGTGACCGTGCTCTACCCGAACGCCCGCGGCGTCAGCGAGCTCAAGCGCTACGACCGCGATGCGGTGTTCGAGCGCTACGGCATCGAGCCTGCGAGCTATCCCGACATTGCCGCTCTCGTCGGCGAGACCAGCGACAACCTCATCGGCATCGACAAGGTCGGCGAGAAGACCGCGATCAAGTGGGTGCTGAAGTACGGCGACCTCGCCAGCATTCTCGAGCACGCGGATGAGATCACCGGCGTGGTCGGCGAGAAGCTGCGCGAGCAGAAGGACCGCGCCATTCAGAACCGCCAGCTCAACCGCCTCATCACCGACGTGGAGCTGCCGGTCACCCTCGACTCCCTCGAGCGTCGCCCGATCAACGAGGCCGCGGTGCGCGAGGTCTTCGACAAGCTGCAGTTCAAAACCCTGCTCGACCGGGTCTTCAAGGCGTCGGACACCGACGGCAGCGCTCCGGAGGCGAGCACAGAGCCGACCGCGCCGGGCGTGACCGTTCCGCCGGTGAAGACGCTGGTTGACGAGGAGCTCGCCCGCTGGATCGAGACCAACGCCGCCAAGGGACCATTGGGCTTGCGGGTCGAGACCCTCGACGGGCAGGTGAGCGGCTTCGGGCTCGCGTCGATGGTGGACTCCGCCTTCGTGCCGTGGAAAAAGGGAACGGGCGACTATGTCGCGCTCGAGGCCTGGCTCGCGAGTGGCAGCCCGAAGTATCTGCAGTCGGCTAAGGCGCAGCTCAAGGTGATGCGGGCATCCGGCCTGATCGTCAACGGCATCACCTTCGACACGAGCATCGCGTCGTGGCTCATCAAGCCCGGTGTCAAAGAGACAGACCTCGCCCAGCAGGTCTACGACTTTCTCGGCGATCGCTTACCGCAGGCGAACCCCAACCAGCTCGTTCCCGACACCGAGGCGCTGAGCCCGGCGACCGAGGCGTGGTACATCCTGCGGGTGGCCGAGTACCTCACCGACAAGATCGAGCCGGGCAGCCTCGGCGTCATGAACGACATCGAGATGCCGGTGATTCCGGTGCTCGCGACGATGGAGCTGCAGGGCATCACCGTCAGCCACGACATTCTCAGCGGCCTCAACACGGAGCTCGCCGAGACCTCGGGGGCGATCGCCGCAGAGGCCTTCGGCATCATCGGCAAAGAGATCAATCTCGGCTCGCCCAAGCAGCTGCAGGAGGTGCTCTTCGATCAGCTCGAGATGCCGAAGACTCGCGCCAACAAGACTGGCTACTCGACCGATGCCGCGAGTCTGACAGACCTGCAGGAGCAGAACCCGCACCCCTTTCTCGGCCTGCTGCTGCAGCACCGCGAGCAGACGAAGCTCATGCAGATCATCCAGACCCTCGACAAGTCGATCGATGGCACAGGGCGCATTCACACGGTCTACGACCAGACCGGGTCGAGCACCGGGCGCATCGCGTCGAACGAGCCGAACCTGCAGAACATCCCGGTGAAGACGGCGACGGGTCGGCGCATCCGCTCGGCGTTCGAAAAGGGCGAGGGATTCGAGACCCTGCTCACCGCCGACTACTCGCAGATCGAGATGCGCATCATGGCGCACCTCTCTGGGGATGAGGGGCTCATCGAGGCCTTCAACTCTGGCGAAGACCTGCACCGCTTCGTCGGCGCCCGCATCTTCCACGTCGACCCAGCCGAGGTGACGCCCAACATGCGCACCAAGGTCAAGGCCATGTCGTACGGTCTCGCCTACGGCCTCAGCGCCTTTGGTCTCTCGAAGCAACTGCGCATCGAGACGAGCGAGGCCAAGGAGCTCATGGCCGACTACTTCGCCCGCTTCGGCGCGGTGCGCGACTACCTGCGCGGCGTCGTCGAGCAGGCCAAGATCGACGGCTACACGACAACGATCTTCGGCCGCCGCCGGCCATTTCCCGACCTCGCGTCGACGAACCGCGTGCTGCGGGATGCCGCAGAGCGCGCCGCCCTCAACTCGCCAATTCAGGGCTCGGCCGCCGACATCATCAAGAGAGCCATGCTGAGCATTCAGGCAGACATCGAGGCCAAGGGTCTGCAGTCGAACATGCTGCTGCAGGTGCACGACGAACTGGTCTTCGAGGTCGCCCCTGGCGAGCTCGAAGTGCTCAGCGAGGTCGTGCGCGCGGGCATGGGCGGCGCCGCCGAGCTGCGCGTGCCGCTCGACGTGCAGATCGGCACCGGAAACAACTGGGATGAGGCAGCGCACTGATGAGAGAGCAAACCGCAATCGACGCCATCGCCGAGGGCTACCTCGACGAGCACCTCGAACTCGTGCCAGAGGAGCGCGTCTACCTAGGCCGAGCGGGCAAGGAGGGGGAGTACTCCGACTACTCGCCCGCGGGATCCGAGGCGGTTATCGCCGTAGCGAAGGCAGCCCTCGCCCGCATCAGCGCTGCAGAGCCGACGGATGACGTCGACCTCGTCACCAAGCTCGACCTGACCCGCGACCTCACCCTCTCGATCGCGAAGCACGAGGCGGGCTTTGACCAGCGCAACCTCAACGTGATCGCCTCGCCGGCGCAGGAGCTGCGCGAGATCTTCGACCTCATGCCGACCGCGACAGAGACCGACTGGTCGCACATCGCCGAGCGGATGCACAACCTGCCGGCAGCGATGAACGGCTACATCGACAGCCTGCGCTCCGGCATCGCTGCGGGCAACGTGCCGGCCATTCGCCAGATCGAAGAGAACATCGATCAGGCGACGAAGAACGTCGCAGCTGACGGCTTCTTCTTCGAGTTCGCGGCGCAGGGCGCGGCAGAGCACTCCGCCCTGTCAAAGCATCTCGATGAGGGTGCGCAGAAGGCAGCGGAGGCCTACGCAGAGCTCGGTTCCTTTCTGCGCACCGAGCTCGCACCCCACGCTCCGACGAAGGATGCCGTGGGCCGCGAGCTCTATGCCCTCGCGTCGAGCAGTTTTCTCGGTGCAGAGATCGACCTCGACGAGACCTACGAGTGGGGCATCGACGAGCTCGCTCGCATGACGGATGAGCAAGAGGCAATCGCCCGCGAGATCAAGCCGGGCGCCTCGGTGCTCGAGGCGATCGCATTTCTCGAGGGTGATCCGTCTCTCAAACTGCACGGCACTAAGGCGCTGCAGGAGTGGATGCAGGTGACGAGCGACCGCGCCGTGGAGGAGCTGGGCCGCACCCACTTCGACATCGCCCCAGAGATTCGCACCCTGGAGTGCATGATCGCGCCGACCCAGTCGGGCGGCATCTATTACACCCCGCCGACCGACGACTTCTCGCGAGCCGGCCGCATGTGGTGGAGCGTGCCCGAGGGCGTCACAGAGTTCGACACCTGGCGTGAGCTGACGACGGTCTACCACGAGGGTGTTCCCGGTCACCACCTGCAGCTCGGCCAGGCCGTCTACAACAAGGCGCAGCTCAACGCCTGGCGCCGCATTGCAGGCACCAGCGGGCACGCCGAGGGTTGGGCGCTCTACGCAGAGCGCCTCATGGACGAACTCGGCTACCTCACCACCCCCACCGACCGGCTCGGCATGCTCGACGGCCAGCGCATGCGGGCAGCCCGCGTCGTGCTCGACATCGGCGTGCACCTCGAGAAGAAAATGCCCGGCGGCGACAAAGTATGGACCGGGGATGACGCCTTCCCCTTCCTGCGCGCCAACGTCAACATGAACGAGCAGTTCGTTCGCTTCGAGGTCAACCGCTACCTCGGCTGGCCCGGGCAGGCACCGAGCTACAAGGTTGGCCAGCGCATCTGGGAGCAGCTGCGCGATGAGACTGCCCGTCGTGAGGGTGCGGCCTTCGACATCAAGGCCTTCCACAAGCGAGCGCTCGACATCGGCGGAGTCGGTCTCGACACGCTCAAGACCGCGATTCTCGGTGCCTAGCCCCTACGAGCTCACCCTCGATCTCGACGGGCTCGACCCGCGACTGCGCACCTACTTCGGCGAGATCCCGGCCGGCTCGATCGGTGTCGGCAGGGGAGTGTTCGACGTCGTCGGCACCCCGAAGCGCTGGCTCTGGCCTGTGCTCTGGGTGCTCGGGAGGCAGGGCGTGGTCTTCGCGACCTGGAGCCGCGACGTGCCCTTCACCGTCGTCAACCGGCCGGATTCTGGGTGGCTGCACGGCATCCGCACCTTCCATTTCACCCGTGGCGACCGCAGCATGGTCGACAGCATCTCCCCAGAGCTCGTCGACTCTCTCGGCACCCGTGGGCAGTACCGTGCGACCCTGCGCGGCGCGGTGGAGGCCGGCGCCCTGCATCTCTGGTCGACGAGTCTGCGGTATCGCGGCATCCGGGTTCCCGGCCGCGTCGACGTCACAGAGCGAACGGATGGCGCCCTGCAGCACGTCGCCGTCACCATCACCGCGCCCGTCGTCGGCCGCGTGTACGAGTACTCCGGGCACTTCAGTTACGAGATCATGGAGCACGATGTATTCGCACCATGAAGCCGCCATCGCGCGCGTCGTTGCCCGCTACCGCGATGAGCCGGGCGTGCTCGCGATTTTGCTCGCCGGGTCGCTCGCGCACGGCACAGCCACCGGCAACTCCGACGTTGATGTCATGCTCGTGGTCAGTGACGACGAGCTCGCCGAGCGCCGTGCCGCCAATACGACCGCCTTCAGCGACGTCGAGCTGGCGCGCTACCCGAACGGCTACATCGACGTGAAGTACGTCAGCCCCGGCTACCTCGACGAGGTGTCGCTGCGCGGCAGCGAGCCGTCGCGCTTCGCCTTCAAGGGCGCGAGAGTGCTGTTCTCGCGCATCGAGGGCCTCGAGGGGCGCATTGCCGGTGCAGCCCGCTACCCGGTTGAGGTGCAGGCCGACCGCATCGCGCGGTTCGCCGCCCAGCTCGAGGCCTGGACCTGGTTGGCGGGGGAGGCGGAACGCAAAGAGAACCCCTACCTTCTAGTCACCGCGGTCAGCCGCGTCGCCCTGTTCGGCGGCCGCCTGCTGCTCGCCCACAACCGCATGCTCTACCCCTTTCACAAGTGGTTGCTCCGGTCGCTCGAGCAGGCGGCAGAGAAGCCCGAGGGCATCGTCGAGCTGATCCGAACCGCGACCGCGCAGCCGACGGCCGAGGGTGCAAGAGCGATCAGCGCGGCTGTATTGGGCTTTCGCGAGTGGCCGCGCGGCGAGGTTGACTGGCCCAACCACTTCATCCACGACACCGAGCAGGCGTGGCTGCGTGACGCAGCCGCCGTAGAGGATCTCTGATGCGCATCGTTCTTGCCGGAGCCAGCGGCTTCATCGGCCAGTACCTCTTCGAAGCCTTCACCGCAGAGGGGCACAGCGTCACGCGCATCGGCCGCTCGGGGCCCGACGCGGCGTGGGGTGACACCGCCGCGATCACTTCCCTTGTCGATGGCGCGGATGTCGTGGTCAACCTCGCCGGCAAGTCCGTCAACTGCAGATACAACGCCGCCAATCGCGCCGAGATCTTTCGCAGCCGACTGGACACCACGTCAGAGCTCGCCGCCGCCATTGCTGCAGCGACGGAGCCCCCGCGCCTCTGGCTCAACTCCTCGACCGCAACGATCTATCGTCACGCCGAGGATCGCGCGCAGACGGAGTCGACGGGCGAGATCGGCTCCGGCTTCTCTGTGAGCGTCGCGACCGCGTGGGAACGAGCGTTCTTCGAGCCCGCCCTGCCGAAGACGCGGCGCGTAGCGCTGCGCATGGCGATCGTGCTCGGCGACGGCAGCGTCATCCCTCCGCTCGTGCGGCTCGCCCGCTTCGGGCTCGGCGGCGCGCAGCTCGACGGGAGGTGGCCGGCGACGGCCGCACGCCTGGCGGCCGGCACGTACCACCGGCTCGGAGCGCGGGGAGGCCGCCAGCGGTTCTCGTGGGTGCATATTGCGGATGTCTTGGGCGTCATCCGCTTTCTTATTGAGAATGAGAGCGTCGAGGGCGTGGTCAACGTGAGCAGCCCGAACCCGTCGGACAGCCGCGGCTTCATGGGGATGCTGCGAAAGGTTCTGCGCGTGCCTTTCGGCATTCCGACGCCGCGCTTCATTCTCGAGCTGGGGTCCATCGCGATCCGCACCGAGACGGAGCTCGTGCTCAAGTCCCGCTGGGTAGTGCCAGAGCGCCTGCTGGCCGAGGGCTACGAGTTTGAGTACCCGGAGCTCGAGCCCGCACTGCGCCAGATTCTGCGGTAGCGCCCCGAAACTTCTGGGGCTAGACTGGAATGTCGCATTTCTGCGATTTTCTATCCGCCTGCCATCGGCGAACCACAAGCACTCTCTCGTCGCTGGCCCTCATTATGTCCATACCGGAGCAATAACTACATGACACTCGTAACGCCCGCCAAGGCGCCCAAGCAGGTCGCTATCAATGACATTGGATCTGCTGAAGACTTTCTGGCCGCAGTCGAAAAGACGCTCAAGTTTTTCAACGACGGAGACCTCATCGAAGGTGTCGTCGTCAAGATCGATCGTGACGAGGTCCTCCTCGACGTCGGTTACAAGACCGAGGGTGTAATCCCCTCCCGCGAGCTCTCCATCAAGCATGATGTTGACCCGACCGAGGTCGTCCAGGTTGGCGACACGGTTGAGGCCCTCGTTCTTCAGAAGGAAGACAAAGAAGGCCGTCTCATCCTGTCCAAGAAGCGCGCTCAGTACGAGCGTGCCTGGGGCGACGTCGAGAAGATCAAGGATGACGACGGAATCGTCACCGGTTCGGTCATCGAGGTCGTCAAGGGTGGCCTCATCGTCGACATCGGCCTCCGTGGCTTCCTTCCGGCCTCGCTCATCGAGCTGCGCCGCGTTCGCGACCTGACGCCGTACCTCGGCCAGGAGATCGAGGCGAAGATCCTCGAGCTCGACAAGAACCGCAACAACGTTGTGCTGTCGCGTCGCGCCCTGCTCGAGCAGACGCAGAGCGAGTCCCGCACAACGTTCCTCGCTAACCTCGCCAAGGGCCAGGTTCGCAAGGGTGTCGTGTCGTCGATCGTCAACTTCGGCGCCTTCGTCGACCTTGGCGGCGTTGACGGCCTCGTTCACGTCTCCGAGCTCTCGTGGAAGCACATCGAGCACGCCTCCGAGGTTGTCGAGGTTGGCCAGGAGGTCACCGTCGAGATCCTTGAGGTCGACCTCGAGCGCGAGCGCGTCTCCCTGTCGCTCAAGGCGACGCAGGAAGACCCGTGGCAGGTATTCGCCCGCACCCACGCAATCGGACAGGTTGCTCCCGGTAAGGTCACCAAGCTCGTTCCCTTCGGCGCGTTCGTTCGCGTTGCAGAGGGAATCGAGGGCCTCGTGCACATCTCCGAGCTGTCGGGCAAGCACGTTGAGCTCGCCGAGCAGGTTGTCTCGGTCGGCGACGACGTCTTCGTCAAGGTCATCGACATCGACCTCGAGCGTCGCCGCATCTCGCTCAGCCTCAAGCAGGCGAACGAGGGCGTTGACCCCGAGGGCACCGAGTTCGACCCGGCGCTGTACGGCATGCTCACCGAGTACGACGAGAACGGTGACTACAAGTACCCCGAGGGCTTCGACTCTGAGACCCAGGAGTGGAAGGAAGGCTTCGACGCTCAGCGCGAGGCATGGGAGCTGGAGTACGCAGCAGCCCAGGCTCGCTGGGAGCAGCACAAGAAGCAGGTTGCCACGGCAGCTGTTGAAGAGCTGACCTCGTCGAACGACGTTCCTGCTGGCGCCTCGAGCTTCGGCAGCACCGAGTCGGACTCGAGCGTTGGCACCCTCGCCGACGACGAGTCGCTTGCCGCCCTGCGCGAGAAGCTTGCGAACAACTCCTAAGCACTGCGCTTAGCGAACGGCCGGTCCCTTCGGGGGCCGGCCGTTTTGCGTTTAGCTTTCGAGCGGCTTGGCCTTCGGCTTCGCGGCCTGCTCGAGCCGGCGAAAGATCGCCACGAAGCCCCAGATGACGAGGGCGAGCATGACGATGACGAAGATCGGCAGCAGGATCGCCGAGAGGCTGAGGCCGACGGCGCCGGCATCCTCTGCGGTGCTGACAGCCGCGCCGCCGAAGCCGGCGGTGACCGTGTTGATGACCGGGCGGGCGGCCGACTTCACGAGGTGAATCGCGAGCGCGATGACGATGCCGACCACGATGGGAACCCATTGGTTCGAACTGAAGAACTTGTCGGGATCCGTCACAAAGGCGGTCTCGGTGCTGGAGCCGCCGCCGAAGACGATGCCGCCGGCGACCGGGCGAATGACCGTCTGCACCCAGTCGTTGATGCTGTCGACGATCGGAATCTTGTCTGCGACGAACTCGAGCACGAGCAGCACGCCGAGAATGACGAGCACCCACTCGTTGCTCAGCCAGGCCCAGCCGGATGGCAGTTGAATAAAGTCGAGAAAGCGGCTGCCGAGCCCGAGAACCAGCAGGGGAACGTAGGCGTTGAGACCGGCGGCGGCGGCGAGGCCGGTTCCGGTGAGCAGCTCGAGCATGCGGCGCCTTTCGTGAATTCATGCCGAGGCTAGCATTGGGGCCATGTACTTGATCGGTTTGACCGGCGGAATCGCTTCGGGAAAGTCCCTCGTCTCCAGCCGCCTTGCCGAGCTCGGTGCGACCATCGTCGACGCCGACGTGCTCGCCCGCGAGGTCGTCGAGCCGGGCACCCCCGGCCTCGCCGCGATCGCCGAGCACTTCGGATCGAGCGTGCTGCACGAGGACGGCACACTCAACCGCCCCGCCCTCGGCGCCATCATCTTCGCCGACCCAGAACAGCGCGAGAAGCTCAACGCGATCACCCACCCTGCGGTCTGGCGCCGTGCCCGCGAACTCTTCGATGCGGCGGCAGCGGATGAGGTGGTCGTCTACGACGTGCCCCTTCTGGTCGAGGGCGCCAAGGGCCGCCAGCTCGATTTCGACCTGATCGTGGTGGTCGACGCCAGCGCGGAGACCCGCCTGCACCGCCTCGTGGAGCTGCGTGGCCTCACCCGCGACGAGGCGCAGCACCGGCTCAACTCGCAGGCGAGCGACGCCGAGCGCCTCGCCGTCGCTGACGTGGTCATCGACAACAACGGCACGATTGATGAGACCCTACTGGCGGTCGACAAGCTCTGGGAGAGCTTGCCGCGATCCTAAGCATTCGGCCATGGGCCGGCCGAATGCAGGTCGATTCGCTGTGGGCGAAGGCGCAGCACGCTGTCGGTGGGCGAGCCTAGGCTGAAGTAATGCAGCCCACTCGCGCCGTCAACCGCTTCGAGGTGATCAGCGAGTACGTGCCCAGCGGTGACCAGCCGCAGGCCATCAAAGAGCTCGCCGCCCGCATCAACGCCGGCGAGACGGATGTTGTGCTGCTCGGTGCCACCGGTACCGGCAAGTCGGCCACGACCGCCTGGCTCATCGAGCAGGTGCAGCGCCCCACGCTCGTGCTGTCGCACAACAAGACCCTCGCCGCGCAGCTCGCGAACGAGTTTCGCGACTTGATGCCCAACAACGCCGTCGAGTACTTCGTCTCGTACTACGACTACTACCAGCCAGAGGCCTACGTTCCGCAGACCGACACCTTCATCGAGAAGGACTCGTCGATCAACGCCGAGGTTGAGCGGCTGCGGCACTCCACGACGAACTCGCTGCTCAGCCGCCGCGACACGGTGGTCGTTTCCACCGTCTCGTGCATCTACGGACTCGGCACACCTGAGGGCTACATGGAGGCCATGGTGGCACTGCAGGTGGGTATGCGCATCGACCGTGAGGCCCTCATCCGCCGGTTTATTGCCATGCAGTACAACCGCAATGACGTGGATTTCTCGCGCGGCAACTTTCGGGTGCGCGGCGACACCATCGAGATCATCCCGATGTACGAAGAGCTGGCTATTCGCATCGAGATGTTCGGTGACGAGATCGAGGCGATCTACTCGCTGCACCCGCTCACCGGCGATGTGGTGAAGAAGCTGGACTCCGTGAGCGTCTTTCCTGGGTCGCATTACGTTGCCAGCACCCAGACCATGCACCGCGCCATCGGCACGATCAAGACCGAGCTTGAGCAGCGCCTGGCCGAGCTCGAGGGCCAGGGCAAGCTGCTCGAGGCCCAACGGTTGCGCATGCGCACCACTTTCGACCTCGAGATGATGGAGCAGATCGGCTTCTGCAGCGGCATCGAGAACTACTCGCGGCACATCGACGGCCGCGAGCCCGGCGAGGCGGCGCACACGCTGCTCGACTACTTTCCAGAGGACTTTCTCGTCGTCATCGACGAGTCGCACGTGACCATTCCGCAGATCGGCGCCATGTACGAGGGGGATGCCTCGCGCAAGCGCACCCTCGTCGAGCACGGCTTTCGCCTGCCAAGCGCCATGGACAACCGCCCGCTCAAGTGGTCGGAGTTTCTCGACCGGGTCGGTCAGAAGGTCTACCTGTCTGCAACGCCGGGCAAGTACGAGCTTGGCATCACCGACTCGATCGTCGAGCAGGTGATTCGCCCCACCGGTCTCGTCGACCCGCACATTGTTGTCAAGCCGTCGAAGGGGCAGATCGACGACCTGCTCGAGCAGATCAAGCAGCGCACCGAGAAAGACGAGCGCATTCTCGTCACCACCCTCACCAAGAAGATGGCCGAAGAGCTCACCGAGTTTCTCACCGAAGCGGGCGTGCGGGTGCGCTACCTGCACAGCGACGTCGACACCCTGCGCCGTGTCGAGCTGCTCACCGAGCTGCGGCAGGGCGTCTACGACGTGCTCGTGGGCATCAACCTGCTGCGCGAGGGTCTCGACCTTCCCGAGGTCTCGCTGGTCGCGATCCTCGATGCTGACAAGGAGGGATTCCTGCGCAGCTCGACCTCGCTCATTCAGACCATCGGTCGCGCCGCCCGCAACGTGTCGGGCGAGGTGCACATGTACGCGGATGTTCTCACCGACTCGATGAAGAAAGCCATCGAAGAGACGGACCGCCGCCGCGAGAAGCAGATCGCTTACAACACGGAGCGCGGAATCGACCCGCAACCGCTGCGCAAGAAGATCGCAGACATCACCGACGCGCTCGCCCGCGAGGGTGCCGATACCGCTGCGCTGCTCGCCAGCCGCGGCGGCAAGAAGCGCTCACCCACACCCAACCTGCGGCGCGAGGGCAAGGCGGCCACCGGGGCCAATGAGCTCGAGACGATCATCGCCGACCTCAACGAGCAGATGCTCGCTGCTGCGGGGGAGCTCAAGTTCGAGCTAGCTGGGCGCCTGCGCGACGAGGTCTCGGATCTCAAGAAGGAGCTGCGCCAGATGGAAGCGGCGGGGCACATCTAGGGCATGCGGCTGTTTCGCCAATAAGCTCGACAAATGCTCGACTGGCTAGCGGTTCACTGGACTGAGGTTTTCGGATTCGTTACGGGCGCGCTGTGTGTGTTGTTCGCTGCGCGACGCAACATCTGGACCTTCCCTCTCGGTCTGGCCAGCAATGTCGTCTTCATCGTCGTATTCTTCGAGTTCGCGCTCTACGCCGACGCGGGCCTGCAGGTTGTCTACATCGTTCTCGGAATCACCGGCTGGATCGGCTGGACCCGGGGCCGCGCCGCAGACAACCGCGCGGCCACTCGCCGTACGCCGCTGCGGGCGGTCGTGGTGCTGGCGATCATCGGGGTCGTGGGAATCGCCGCGCTGACCGCCCTGCTCGTGAACTACACCGACTCGACGACAGCGCTGCCCGACGCCGGCACGACAGTCGGCAGCCTGATCGCCCAGTACATGCTCAACCGCAGGTGGATCGAGAGCTGGTTCGTCTGGATCACCGTCGACGTCGCCTACATCGGCCTCTACGCCTACAAGGGTCTCTACATCACCGCCGTGCTCTACGTGCTGTTCATCGCGCTCTGCGTCTACGGCTACCGCACCTGGCGCGTAGCTCCGCACGTCGAGGCGGCCAAGAATCCCGAGGCAGTGAGTGCCTGAGCGCTTTCGGCACGGGCTAGTACTCGGCAAGTTCTACCCGCTCCACGCAGGGCACAGCCACCTCATCCGCACGGCGCTCAGCCAGTGCGAGACGGTGACGGTGGAGCTGCTGGGGGCCTCGGTCGAGTCGATTCCACTCGAGGTGCGTGCTCAGTGGCTGCGCGATGAGCATCCGACCGCACGGGTGCGCAGCGCCATCGACGACCTAGAGATCGACTTCCATTCCGAGGAGGTCTGGAACGCGCATATGCGGCTCATCGAGTCCCTGCTCGACGAGCCGGTGGATGCCGTGTTCACGAGCGACGACTATGGCCACGAACTCGCGCGTCGGCTGGGCGCGACGTGGGTGCAGGTCGACCCCGGCCGAGTCGTCACCCCGGTGTCGGGAACGGCCGTTCGCGCCGACGTCGCGGGCAGCTGGCACCTTCTTGGCCCCTCCGTGCGCGAGTGGCTGACCCCGCGAGTTGTTGTGCTCGGCGCCGAGTCGACCGGCTCCACCACTCTCGCGGCCGCCTTGGCAGAGCGACTCGAGGTGCCGTGGGTAGCCGAGTATGGACGCACCTACTCCGAGATCCGGCCCGGCGGACTCAGCGCCCCGTGGACGTCGTCCGAGTTTCTTCACATCGCAGAGCACCAGATCGCCGATGAGCAGCGGGCAGCGCGGCAGACGCCGAGGCCCCTGCTCATCTGCGACACCGACGTTCTCGCGACGGCGCTGTGGCACGAGCGCTACATTGGCGTCGTTGACCCGGAGCTGCTGCGACGGGCCGCGGCGCACCCGCCGCTGCTCTATGTGCTCACCGGCGACGAGATTCCGTTCGTGCAGGACGGCATGCGCGACGGCGAGCATATTCGCAGCTGGATGCAGCAGCGCTTTCGCGACGAGCTCGGCGCGCAGCCGGTGGAATGGGTGGAGGTGCGAGGAACCCACGAACAACGCCTTGAGGCGGCCGTGCAGGCGATCGCGCAGCAGCTGCGCACCGCCTTCGACTTCGCCGATCCGATCATGCCCACCGACCGGACTTAGGCTGGACAAACCCGCTGTGCGGGACTGGATACTTGAGCTATGGTCACCCAGCTTCCCTCAACGGGAACCCTCGGATGCGACACCTCCGACATGCGCATGATCCACGGCTACTTCCGCCTCGTCTTCGGTCAGGCGCCCGCCCTTGCCGAGGGCGTCGCCGACGGCGACACGGCTCGGGCCGCGGTGGTCTCTGACCACTTCGCTGCGATCGCTGACACGCTGCACGGCCACCACCACGGCGAAGACATTCTGCTGTGGGACCAGTTGGAGGCGCGCAACCCGGCATGCTCGGCGCATGTGACCGATATGCGGCGCGACCACGCGGCCATGTCGCAGGAGCTCGCCGCCCTCGAGGCCGCGCTTCCCGCGTGGCGGACGGATGCCTCTGCAGAGCACCGCACGACGGTGCTGTATGCACTCAACGGCATCCTCGCGCTGCTCAACCAGCACCTCGGGGCGGAGGAGAAGCAGATTCTGCCGGTGGCGGCGGTCGCGCTGACTCAGAAGGAGTGGGACAAGCTGGGGGAGCACGGTCGCGCGTCGGTTACTGGGAGTTTTCGCTTCATCCAGCTCGGTTTTATTCTCGAGAGTCTCGGGGCTGACGCTCCCGCTTGGCTGCAGGCGAACTTGCCCGCACCTATTCGGCTGCTCTACCGCCTCGTTGGCAAGCCGAAGTTTGAGAAGTACCGCGCGCGAGTGTTTGCGTAGGTCTCGACAGGCTCAACCCGCACGGCATCCGCATTTCTCCTATCCCACTTGCGCGTCAATTGACTCGCAAGTGGGATGTGATTTTTGCGCACCCGAACCCGCGCTCGGCCGTCGAGCCTGCCGAGACCAGCAGAGTGTCAGTGGCTTCCGTAGAATTAGGTAAGTGTCGATTACCCCTGTAAAAAGCCTGTCCACGCTGCGTGTGAGAGGGGCGAGGGTTCACAACCTCAAGAACGTCGACATTGAGATTCCCCGTGACTCTCTCGTGGTCTTCACGGGGCTGTCGGGCTCCGGAAAGTCGAGCCTCGCCTTCGACACCATCTTCGCCGAGGGCCAGCGCCGCTACGTCGAATCGCTGAGCGCCTACGCTCGCCAGTTTCTCGGGCAGGTCGACCGCCCCGACGTCGACTTCATCGAGGGTCTCTCGCCCGCGGTCAGCATCGACCAGAAGTCGACGAACCGCAACCCGCGATCCACCGTCGGCACGATCACCGAGATCTATGACTACCTTCGCCTGCTGTGGGCGCGCATTGGCGTGCCGCACTGCCCGGAGTGCGGTGAGGTCATTCAGCGCCAGACGGTGCAGCAGATCGCCGACCAGCTCATGGAACTCGAGGAGGGCACCCGCTACCAGGTCGTCAGCCCGATCATCTCGCAGAAGAAGGGCGAGTTCGTCGACCTCTTCAAAGAGCTCGCCTCGAGCGGATACTCGCGTGCGATCGTCGATGGTGAGGTAATTCAGCTCAACGAGCCGCCGACGCTCAAGAAGCAGATCAAGCACGACATTTCGGTCGTCATCGACCGCCTCGTCGCGGGCCCGGATGCCCTCACCCGACTCACCGACTCCCTCGAGACCGCGCTGCGACTCACCGACGGCCTCGTCGCCATCAACTACGTCGACCTCGAGGGTCCGAAGGCGTGGCGCAACTTCAGCGAGAAGCTCAGCTGCCCGAACGGCCACCCGCTGCAGCTCACCGAGATTGAGCCGCGCACCTTCTCGTTCAACGCCCCCTTCGGCGCGTGCCCCGAGTGCTCCGGACTCGGCTCGAAGATGGCAGTGGATGCCGAGCTGCTTATCGCAGACCCGTCGGTCAGCCTGGCCGACGGCGCAATCCTCCCGTGGACCCAGTCGGGCAAGGGCCTCTTCAACTACTTCGAGCGCCTGCTCGAGGGTCTTGCCCGCGATCTCGACTTCAAGCTCACCACCCCCTGGGGCCAGCTGCCTGAGTCAGCGCAGTACGCGATTCTGCACGGCAACGACTTCGAGGTGCAGGTGAAGTGGAAGAACCGCTTCGGCCGCGAGATGAAGTACACGACCGGTTTCGAGGGCGTGATTCCCTACATTGAGCGCAAGTACCTCGAGGCTGAGACTGACGTGCAGCGCCAGCGGTTCTCGAGCTACCTTCGCGAGATTCCCTGCCCCGTCTGCGAGGGCAAGCGCCTCAAGCCCGAGGTGCTCGCGGTGACCGTCAACGGCCGAAGCATCAGCGACGTGTGCGACCTGTCGCTCGCAGACGCGCACGCGTTCATG
>Ga0247814_10000468_pt1 | contig 32351 bp, 19 predicted proteins | sample UWRJL179409R1_FD_179947 | JGI IMG/M metagenome (GOLD analysis project Ga0247814, IMG submission 179947) | Plant litter microbial communities from Arlington Agricultural Research Station in Wisconsin, United States - UWRJ-L179-409R-1 | ecosystem: Environmental > Terrestrial > Plant litter >... | reverse complement strand
CGGTAATTCAGGAAATAAAGTAATGGTTTGTCATAATGGTAATGAACTTTGTATTAGTGCAAATGCAGTCCAGGCACATTTAAATCATGGAGACAAATTAGGAAGTTGTAACAACACCCCGGCAAGCAGTATTTTCGAAAATGTTGTGGTCTTCCCTAATCCGGTTGAAACAGTTTTAAATGTTAAAGTAGATAAAGTTTATGATAATGCAGAACTTGCCCTTTATACTATTTTAGCAAGAAAAGTTAAATCAGAACCTTTAATAACTACAATGCAACAAATGTCTATGACTAATTTAATTAAAGGCGTTTACTTTTTACATATCAAAAACGGAAAACACTATACAATTAAAGCAATCGTGAAAAAATAATAGATTTTGTTTTTTATCAAAGCCGACTCAAATAAATTGAAGTCGGCTCTTTTTTCTAAAATAATAAAAAACTAATCCCCATAAATCTGTACATCATCTACCTGAAAAGCACCGTCTAGAGCTAAATTAGTTCCCGAACCAATGTATTTAAAAGCGATATTAATTTTTCCTGTATAACTTGATAAATCAATAGCTCCAGAACCAATAAATTCATACCAGGGCGTAGCCTGAGTCGGAATTTTTGCTGCAAGCCGTGTCCAAGTCGCGGTATTAATATTTACTCCATCAAAATTTTTAGAAATATAAACTTCAAGTGTATTTAATGGCGAATCTACATCTAAATGATGTTGGGCTGTTCTAAAAGAAAGCGTTTCGTTAGTATGCAAATCCATATCAATTTTTGGAGAAATAAGCCAAACAATATTCGAAGCTACCTTAGTTCCTGTTATTAAAAATTCGGCATAACCATTTGTAGAAGTAATACCGCCTTTCCAAAAAATGGCTCCCGCCTGTCTAATATTTCCCCAGCCTGGCAAACTTAAATTAGTTCCATTAGAAACCGATTGAAAATCCTGAACAAAAAAGGGAATGTTACGTTTTCGAGTCATATTAACATCGCTTTCTTTTCTAGCCATTAGTTGATAATCGGCAGCATATTTAGTCAAAACACCCCGCACTTTTCCACTTCCATCAGGCACAATACTTTTAGAAAAATCAGCATAACTACTCGTTCTAAAAATAATTTGATTCCCTTTTTTGTCTACCAAATTCCAATTGGTCGCACCACCTACATTATTAGTCTCTTCAAAATAATGACGTCCAATAGCCGGTTCTGTAAATTGTACATCCGACAATTCAATAAGCGTATTCAAATGACTATCGTTAATTTCGCCTAAACTAATCGAACGAACCAATTGCTCTTCTTTTACATTGGTACAGGAAGGGAACAATACCTTTTTATAATCGTTTTGCGAAAGCCGCCCTACTCCGCCTTGGTTATAAGCATTCACATACAATCCGCCAATGCGCAAACCGCCATAATACAAATCAGTATATTGATTTTTTAATTTGACATATACTTTATTTCCTAAACGATAATCAACATACAAATTTGTTGCATCTACAGGAACACTAAATCCCACTGCAGGTTTTGTGGCTGTGGCCAAAGTTTGAAACGAAATGGTTTTAAAGAAATTCCCGTTTTCATCACTAGAAACCACATAACCTTCGATGACATCATCATACATATATTGGGCAACAATTTTAGCAGTAACATCGCTAATTTCAGTAACAGTTTTGTTTACTGGAATATCCTTTTGATTGCAGCTTAGCTCTGGAATTTTCGCATCATCATTGGCACAAGATTCTAAAATAACTAAGGATAACATCATTAATAAAAATTGAAAAGTATAATTTTTCATAACATCAAAATTTTAAATTAAAAACTGAAATTAAGATTCACAAAATACGTTCGGCCATATCCATAAAAGTATTTATTCCCAAAAGAAGGCGTTCCGCTGGAAACATCCTGGTTGAGCTGTCTGAAATTAGCATTCCGGGCTTGTTCGTATCCTCCTGTTTTGTATTTGCTGTCCAGCACATTATTAACACTCACAAAAAGCCCTAGAAATTTTCCTTTAATACGCCAGGATTTTCCACCTATTAAATTGAGTAAACTCACGGGATCAAATTTTTCTTGTTTTAGTAATTCAGCTGTTCTTTCCTGAGTTGCTTCAGGAAAAGGAAATCCACTGGCTGGATTAATATAAAACTGACTGGTTCTGGAAATAGGCGAAACATCAATATAATTTTCAGCCAAATAATTGATATTAGCCGCTATCCACCAATATTTTGGATCACGATATTCCAAACCCAAACTATACGCCTGTTGTGGCATTCCCGCTTGTTTGTAATTCTTTAAAAGTGCAGTACCAAAATCAAAAGAAGGTTTAGTATTCTCTACCGTAGCCAAAGCATCGTTATTGATGCTCACATTTGGATTACTATCAAAAGTAAATTGTCCATAAGCTGCCGAAAAAGTGGTTTTTAAAGTCGCACTAATCTGATATTCAAAACTCAATTCGGCACCAATATTTTTTCTGTTTAAATGTGTTAAAGTCTGACTCACAAAAGCATTCGTATTGGTATAACCTGCTTCGTTATCAAAGATTCCTTCGGCATAAAAAAAGCTGATTTTAGTTGCATCTTTAATCGTCGAATAATAAGCTGTAAGTCGTGTTTTAAGTTTTGGTGTTCGAAAAACATAAGTCGCATCCAAACTATTGAGTGTTTCACTTTCCAGACCATCAACAATCGTATTATTCAATCTGGCGTTCGCAAAACTACTTCTCAAATTAGGTGCTTTGGTCAAATGGGCAGCATTGAAATTCAAAGATTGTTTTCCGGAAATTTTAAAAGTCATTCCTCCTTTAAAACCAAAATTCTCAAAGTTCAGTTTTTGGCTTTTGCCAAAAGAAATCGTTTCATAAATTCCGTTTTTATACAAGCCTTCACGCTGGTAATTAGTTCTGGAAAAAGACTGAGCCAAGTAAAAATCAATTGTATTATACGAAAATTTAAACTGTGTGAACGCGTCCAAAACACTTGCCGAAAGTTTATAATTATAACCGTATGTATCTCCAACCCTGACTTGACGATTGGGATTATTTAAATCCGATTGGGCTTGAGTGCCGCTATAAAAACCATCAATATCTTCAAAATAGGAACCGCCTAATAAATCCAGTAACTTTTGATAATTATGCGATTTCAAATCCCGATATGAAGCTCCCGCATTCACAATCAAGTTTTCACTGAGTTGAGAATTAAAATTTGAATTCACAGCAATTGTTTGATCTTCATTTCGATCTTCATATAGAACATAATGACTTTGAGCCGCTTCATAGCCGATAATTTTCGAATTTGAATCAACTACAGGATTCTGATTTGCCCTATACATTGCTTCCCAATCGATTTGAGGATTTTCTAAAAATGCCAATCTGTTTTGCTCTGCATTATCATAATCCGGAGTAAAATTACCCGAGAATTCTCCATTATCTGATGCATACAAAGAGGTGTAGTAGCTCGGCATTTTTCTAAAATAAGCAGGATCAGGACTATTGGCATTTTGAAAATCAATGTTACTATTCGCAATTTTACCCGTCTGATACAACACCGCCGAATTCAAATTGGTGTGATCGTTTATTTTAAAATAATGATTCAACATCACAATTGGTTCTTCCACCGTTCTTACTCTGGCATTTCTCTTTTTCCCATTTTGATAACCCCAGTACGAATTGTAAATTTCGCTAGTTAAACTAGTTACTTCGGCAGTATTGGGCGAATTTTTCCCGCGTTCGTTTGGCGTGTAAAATCCTGAAATATTAATAGAATGTTGATCATTTAATTTCTTTTCGATACTTAAAAAAAGAGAATTTGCATCATAGTTAGTCCCTTCAAAATGTCCTTCCTGAGCATAGCGTTTTCCTGCCGAAATAACGTAAGCCCAACCTGAATTACTCATTCCCGAAGCATGAGTTGCCATGATACGTCCACTATAATTAGTATTTGCTCCTGAAAATGTGATTCGGTTTCCTTTTCTATAAATAGAGGCTCGGGTATTGATTTGTTGTGTTCCCAAAATTCCTCCAAAGGTATAATCAGACGGTGCAGTTCCTATGGAAAATTCCTGATTTCGGGTAGCATCGTTGAGTCCACCCCAGTTGTTCCATTGTGGTCTGCCGTCATAGAGTTTGTTCATAGTAACGCCATTAATCATCATCGTTGCATTTTCACTATCCAAACCCCGAATTCTAAAACGAGCTTGTCCCCAATTAAAAGCAGCAGCTTGCTGAAAAGCATCTCTGGAAGATTGTAGTAATCCTGAAGTATTTTCGGAACTGCTGTTGTCATCTGTTAAATCGTCTTCAAAAAGCTGAATTAAAGCAGCTTGCTGGTCTAAAACCTGATCCAATTCTAATAAAATAGTTCCCAAATCCATTTCTAAAGTATTTTGAATGGAAACTGGAAACAGAGCATCTTTGTAACCTTGGCTACGAAAAAGCAATAAATAATCAGAGGATGGAATGGATTCGAAAACAACAATTCCTTCAGAATTAGTCAATTGGGTAAAATTGGTATTCTGAATAGAAACCACAGCAGCAACTATTGGTTTTAATGTTTTAGCATCTAAAACCTTTGCTGAAATCCGGGTTTGATCTTGTGCGAATACACTACTTATTGCAACAGTACTGAAAAGTAAAACAAGAAAATATCTCATAAGCCCATAGAATTAACTGCAGCTTTCTTCTTTAAAAAGAAAATTGCTTGATAATACAATTTGAAAATGTGATTGCTAAAAGCAACAAAAACATTCCAAAAAAGGAATATTATAAAATCAAATGGGGGTTATTGTTCTTGAAAACAAAACAAATTAGAAAGCAGTGGTATTAAATTACTTAGTGAAAGTAGATTTTGCTTTCTAAAATTAAAAGTAAGAAAAAACTTTTAATAAAAAATATTTTTGTACTATTTTTTCTATGTGATGTTTAAAAAAAGAAAACGCTAACAGAATCATATTGAAACGACACCCTGTTAGCGTTTTATTAATCAGAAAAAAATATTACTGAATCACTTTGATTCTTGGAACAAGAAAAGCGATTATAATTCCAAATATTCCGATGAAAGCAAATGAAAATCGGAGTCCAAACAATTCGGCTATGTAACCAATTACGGGAGGCCCCATTAAGAAACCAAGAAAACTCACACTTGAAACTGCCGTTAGTGCTTCTCCAGGGGGAATTGTTGGATGTTTTCCAGCAATACTATATAATGTAGGTACAATTGTCGAAACTCCTAATCCTACTAACATAAAACCTATAGTTGATGGAATCAAATAAGGAAAAAATACTGCGGTAAAAAGTCCTGCCGAAATTAATGCTCCTCCAGTTTGTATAACACTTTTTCTTCCAAATTTATTAATCATTCCGTCACCTAAAAAACGTCCCGTTGCCATCATAATCATAAAAGAAGTGTATCCCAAAATGATTAAAGGTCCCGGAGCTTCTACAATATCTTTGAAGTAAATTCCACTCCAGTCGAACATAATTCCTTCACTTGCCATAGATCCAAAACCAATAATTCCCAGCCAAACTAATGACATATCAGGTTTTGAGAACAGTTTTTTCTTTTCGGCAGCTTTTCTTTTTTCCTTTGCTTTCACTAAAAATTTATAATTGAAAGCAATAAGCAATACTGTAATTATCCCAACAATAATAAAATGATGGTACGGTGTCAGGTTTAAAGCTAACATTCCTAATCCAACTAAAGCGCCTGTAAAACCTGCAAAACTCCATACACCATGAAAAGAAGCCATGATGGTTTTTTTAAAAAGTTGTTCGGTATAAACTCCTTGAGTATTTACAGCAATATTATTCATGTTTCCAAAAACTCCAAAAAAGTACAATCCTAAAGCCAGTTGCCAGGCATTGGTAGCCAAACCTAAATTAGTCAAACAAAGTGCATACATACTCAATGACAAAATCACTAAACGATGACTTCCATAGCGCGTAACCAACTTACCAGAAAATGCCATCATGGTCAATTGTCCTACCGGAAGCGCAAATAAAATAGAACCTAAATCGGCATCACTTAGATTTAAAGACACTTTAATATCTGGAATTCTACTCGCCCAGGTTGCAAAACACAATCCCATGCCAAAATAAAACGATGAAACTGCAATACGCACTCTATTGAGATAAGAGAGTTTTGCGTTTCTAAAACTCTTTTTGATCTTTCCTTGTGCTCTAAAGTTTCCTATAAAATTTAATCGTAACAAAGGCTTTGGGTTTTAAATATTGAAGATGCAAAAATACAAAAGGAATCTTGGCGCTTTACTTATTTGATTTAAGTAACTAATAATACATCGTTATCGTTTATAAGTTTATTGAATATTGTCTCCATAATGGAACACGGATAAAACAGATTTTGACAGATTCACACAGATTTAATAAAAAAACAACCGCCCATTCACAGCTTAAATAAAATCTGCAAATGGGCGGTTATTAATTCTAATCGAAAATAGCTTATAAATCAACTACTCTTTTTTCCTGATTACTTTGGATTGCTGCTTCTATAATTTGCATTACTCTTACACCATCCTGAGCAGTAACGGGTTCATCCGAATTATTGATAATCGAATTGTATACACCATCAAAAAAAGCATAATAATTTCCCTGAAGCGTTGGGATTTTTCCATGGACGGTTTTACCATCAATTTCAGTATGTAAAAAACCTTCTTTTTCCAGCGATTCCGTTCCCCAGGAATCTAGATTTGGTTTTTTAAGTAACTTCAAATTGTCTTCTTGTACATCGCCACGTGGTTTTAAGAACGAACCTTTTTTACCGTGAATTACATAGGCAGGATTCGGTTCGCGTACAAAAAAGCTTGCTTTCAAACGCACTCTAAAATCAGGATAATACAATAAAATATCTACCCAATCATCTACAAGTGAATTGTTACGAGTAGTTCTAATATCTGCATAAACAGCTTGTGGAAAACCAAACAAATACAAGGCCTGATCAATTAAATGCGGTCCTAAGTCTTTCAGAATTCCTGAACCTGAATTCACCGTTTCCTTGTGTAGTTTTTCACTCAAAAGCGGATTGTAGCGATCAAAATGAAATTCGGCTTCTACAATTTCGCCCAAAGCACCATCTAATAAAATTTGGCGTACGGTTTTCAAATCGCTGTCCCATCTTCTATTTTGGAAAACGGCTAATTTCAATCCTTTTTCTTTGGCTAAAGCTGCTAATTCCTTAGCTTCGGCTACTGTTGTTGTAAATGCTTTTTCAACAATAGCGTGTTTTCCTGCTTCTAAAACTCTTTTGGCATATTCAAAATGAGTATCAATTGGTGTATTGACTACAACCAAATCAATTTCGTCGTTTGTTAAAATTTCGTCAATAGACGCGTAACTCTTCACATTCGGATAATCAACCTGAATTAATTTTTTGCTTCTTTCCCAGGAACCCAATAATTCAAAACCGGGATGTAATTCTAAAAATGGCGCGTGAAATACTTTCCCCGACATTCCGTAAGAAAGTAAGGCTGCTTTTATTGTTTTCATATTTTTTATTTTTTTCAAAACGTTATTTTCACCATTAAGAAATTAAGAAACTTAAACTTTGTCCTTAATAAACCTTAACTTCTAAATGGTTTAACTTTAATTAAATTATCTCGGTTTTGCTCTTTCATATTGTGGAGGCCAAGGAACATCTGTTGCTAATGCTTTTGCAAAATCCAATGCTAAATTAGGATTACGCAATGATTCTCTGGCAAACAAAACCAAATCCCCTTTTCCGCTGGTTAGAATTTCTTCTGCCTGATGGGCTTCGGTAATTAAACCGACAGCTCCCGTTAAAATTCCGGTTTCTTTTTTAATTTTTTCAGCAAAAGGAACTTGGTAACCTGGTTCTAATGGAATTTTTTGATGCGAAACTGCTCCGCCCGAAGAAACATCAATTAAATCTACTCCTTTTTCTTTTAGGATTTTCGAAAGTGCGATAGATTCTTCAATATTCCAACCGCCTTCTGCCCAATCTGTGGCTGAAATTCGAACAAACAAAGGCAAATTAGCAGGCCATTCGGTTTGTACTGCCTCCAGAACTTCTATCGTAAATCGGATTCGGTTTTCAAAACTTCCGCCGTATTCATCCGTTCTGGTATTCGATAATGGCGATAAAAACTGATGATTTAGATAGCCGTGAGCCGCATGAATTTCCAGTACTTCGTAACCTGCCTGCACTGCTCTTCTAGTTGCTGTTTTAAAATCAGAAATTAATTGTTGGATTGCCTTTTTATCTAAAGCAACTGGAGTTTCATCATCATGATACCCAATTGCCGATGGCGCTACGGTTTGCCATCCGCCTTGCGAAGCATCGAGTTTTTTATTGCCTTTCCAGGGCGATGTAACACTGGCTTTTCTTCCGGCATGCGCCAATTGGATTCCCGGAACAGCATTCTGACTTTTAATAAAAGTAGTAATCGCTTTTAGTTTTTCGATATGTTCGTCTTTCCAGATTCCTAAATCTTCGGGTGAAATTCGGCCTTCTGGAGCCACCGCAGTTGCTTCCTGGATAATTAATCCAGCTCCACCGCTGGCACGACTTCCTAAATGCACCAAATGCCAATCGTTAGCAAAACCATCAATTGACGAATATTGGCACATTGGAGAAATAACAATTCGGTTTTTAAGAGTAATATTTTTAATTTTTATAGGAGAAAATAATTGAGAAGCCATACTATTTATTTTTTAGGTAAATGTAAAGTTACGCTTCAAATAACAAAATGAAAATTATTAACAAACATTTATTATCCAAGCTAATCGTAAAATCTTGGCAACTAAAATAGAAAATGTTACTTTAGCCGAATATAAAGAACCGAAAATTAAAAATGGAAATAATTATCAAGCTTTCTCAATTTCTATTGAGCTTATCATTACTGATTATATTACACGAATTAGGGCATTTTATTCCTGCAAAATTATTCAAAACCAGAGTTGAAAAATTCTATTTGTTTTTTGATGTAAAATATTCACTGCTAAAAAAGAAAATTGGTGAAACCGAATACGGAATTGGATGGCTACCATTAGGTGGTTACGTAAAAATTTCGGGTATGATTGACGAGAGCATGGACAAGGAGCAAATGGCTTTGCCTCCACAACCTTGGGAATTTCGTTCTAAACCAGCATGGCAACGTTTGATTATTATGTTAGGCGGAGTTACAGTCAACTTTATTTTAGCTTTCATTATTTATATTGGGATGGCATTTGCTTATGGCGATACTTATATTGCTATGAACGATTTAAAAGACGGCCTTTTAATTGAAAATCCTGCTATGATTAAATCGGGTTTTAAAACGGGAGATAAAATCCTTGCAGTTGATGGAGCTAAAATTGTCAAATTTGACAACGAGATCAACATGAAAATTGCAATGGGCAAAGAAGTGCTTATCGAAAGAAACGGTGTTCAACAAACTATAAAATTGCCAAATGATTTTATTGATCAGCTATCTACTAAAGCAGAAAAAACACCTATAGTTTCTATCCGTATGCCATTTGTAATTGGTGCTTTAAGTGATGAATCTAAAAACACAGCTTTACAACCAAAAGATATTTTGCTTTCGTTAAACGGACAAAAAATAAAATATTTGGATGAAGCTAAAACCATCTTAGAAAATAACAAAGGAAAAACAGTTCCTGCTGTGGTTTTACGTAACCAAAAAGAAACAGCAGTTCAGCTTATAATAGACAAAGAAGGAATGTTAGGCGTTCAAATAGGCGGCTTAGGAATAGATTCTTTAGAAAAACTAGGCTATTATAAAGTAAGTACTGAAAAATTCAGTTTCATAGAATCTATCCCTGTTGGAATCGAAAAAGGAAAAAACCAATTAATAGGTTACGGAAAACAATTAAAAATGATTTTCAATCCAGATACCGGAGCTTACAAACAAGTGGGTGGATTTGCAGCTATTTATAATATTTTTCCAAATTCATGGAGCTGGGAAGTGTTCTGGGGTATTACCGCTTTATTATCAATTATGCTTGGCGTAATGAACTTATTGCCTATTCCAGCACTTGATGGTGGTCATGTAATGTTTTTATTATACGAAATAGTTTCTGGTAAAAAACCAAGTGATAAATTCCTAGAGAATGCACAAATGGTTGGTTTTGTTTTACTTATCACACTGTTACTATTTGCCAATGGAAATGACATCTACAAGGCAATTGTAGGGAGGTAAAAAAAATCGAAATTTTTTTCATTTTTTGTTTGCTACATTGAAAAAACGTCTTATATTTGCCACCGCTAAGAACAAGATATAACATCTTAACAATAGCAAAAAAAAACGTTCCTTACGCATATTAAATATACAGTTTCCTCCTTAGCTCAGTTGGTTAGAGCATCTGACTGTTAATCAGAGGGTCCTTGGTTCGAGCCCAAGAGGGGGAGCTTTTTTAGAAAGCCATTCAAGCAATTGAGTGGCTTTTTTTTGGTTTAAACTTTCTGGTTCGAGTCCCGCTGTGGTGGAAAAACTTTGAATCAAGTTAGATATCTGAATAAGAAAATTTTCTATATTTTATTTAACAACATCACTAAAATGGTATTAATAACCCTTGGTTTTTAATTTGAGAAAAACATCTTCCCAAACCAATATTCTTTTAGATTTTTAATTACATTTTCATTATTTCATTAATAATTTTTTCAGACAAATTTAGATTTCAGTACCAATTACTTTTAACTTAAGTCCCGCAGTTATCTCTAAATGATTAGCAGTTACATACAAAAGTTTTAGAACACTTTGAGAGGCATTATTTTTATTAATTCCTGGTTGTACTAGGAAAATTTGAATTTCTAAAGGTTTTTTTCTCATACTGTTACATACTTCATCAAGTATATCTAAATCTCCTTTCAAAATTCTTGTTTTATTTACTAGTCTTTTCAAATTCTCTCTTCTATTAAAATGTTCTTTAAAAAACTTATAATCTTTATACTTCCAATTAAGAGATTTTTGAACCTGTCCACATATTTGATATAGATTTAACTTTTCTAAATTATTAGTGGGAACAGCTATAGATTGTTTTTCTCCTTTAGTTACAAATTTAATATGATATAAATTCAAATAAACCTTATCTGCATCATCTCTTATCGTAACTAAATCCGCCATCTCATTTCTATCATCATCATTAAAAATTACATCCCAATTTTCCTTTTTTAAGGATTCATATAATTTGTATTGTATGGAGTCTTTCACAAAATTATTTTCGTCAAATCCCATTGACTCTTTTGTTAAATCTACCCCTTGCCAATCAAATGGTATAATTTCATTCTTTGGAAAATCTAAAACTTCTTCATTGTATTTTATATAACGATTACCATAAAGTATCGAATTTTCTATAAAACCTATCTGAGGAGGATAATCTTCATTAAAATATCCAAGCAGAGCTTTTGGCTCTTGCAATCCTTTTATTATGAGAACATCTAATGTTGAAATTTTCTCTATTTTAAATCCACTCTTACTTATTATCAATTTAAAACTGATTATGTCTTTTGCAGTTAATAAATCGAATAATATATCTCCCGTTTCACTTGGGTTTTTAATTTGTAATTCACAATCCCATAAATTAAATAAGACACCTGAAATCTTCAACACATATTTCTTATCAACTTCCTTATAAAAAAGCGGGTTCCAATCAATAAAATAAGGTATTGAATCTGGCCGTGTTTCTATAATTTTAGGCTCAAGTGTATCTAATACTTCATTAGGATCTATATCTGGATCGATTAATTTATCCCCTACACTTGCACACCAATTTGTGAGTTCTTTTAAATTCCCTCTAAGATATGACCAGATTTTACCTTTAGTAGAAGCTCCAAAGGAAACTTTATCTCCGTTTTCAAATCCAACTCCAAAAATATTATTCTTGAATCCTGCATTTAATTCAGCTTTTGTTATTGCTGATTGCAAGTTACTCCCAAAAAAAGATTGAAAACTTTTATCTTTTCCTGGTGTCATTCTCATACCAACATTAAATAACAATAATCTTTTTACATTGTAAAACACCTTAAACACATCAATTTCTGTAATTTTTGTATATCCTTCAACAAAAATTTTATCGACTATAAAACTAAAACTTTCTTTTTTAACCGAGGAGTGAATAAAAAGTAAATTATTTTTAGCCTCATAATGTATAACCATTAAATGCCAATCAAAATTTTGAAACTCCTTAAAGCTTCCCCATTCAACATTCAATTCTTTACCTAATAAAATTACCAAAGTTCTTTCTTCTTCATTGTATGAAATAAATCTGTGTTGGTAATCATCAAAATCCTCCTTATTAATTGTGTTTAGCTTTTTGAAAACAGTTTTTGAATTTTTATAAACTAATGTACTAAATGCTGGATTGATATTTTGAAAGGGAATATTTGATTCTTCGATATTATTAAATCCCGATAAAAATTCACTAAAATCAATCTGATCTTGAGTTGCAATTTGATTTAAATCTGGCAAAATAGTATTCCAATTAGATTCCTTATTATAAAGTAAATCTATACCCTCTTCAATCCCTTCCTGCCTTAAGTTAGCAATAAACGAAGCATTTCCTAAATTAATTGAATTACTCACCCTTGTAAATCTTCCTATAAATTGTAATGTTATAGGTAAGCTCTTTCTAATATCATGTAATGCTGCAATTTTTAGTTCAGGTAAATCAAAACCTTCTCCCAGCATATCAACACAGACAATTATTTTATGTTTTCTTTTTTTTATATTTTCTAGAACAGTTTTTCTGCTTAGAACCCCAGAGTGAATAACTACAGGATTAAACTCAGTATAATTTTCATATAATTTAAAAACTTCATCAGCTCTTCCATTTGTGCGACATCTCGCCATTAAAAAGTGATCTAGTTTTTTAACATCTCTATCTTCTTTTAATTTTTCAACAGCTTTTAAAGCAATACTTTTATCCGCAAGATCTCTGTCATATTCTCTAACAGGTATAAAATCAATTTTCTGAAAATATCCTTGTTCCTGGGCATCTTTCATTGAAAAATTATAAATAAATTTTCCTGAAAGTCGCTCCCCATCATACCTAAAAGGCGTTGCTGTAAATTGTATTATTTTACCTTTATCAAAATAATCAATTACTCTGTTCCATTGCTTTGCTTTTGCATGATGAGCTTCATCAACAAATAAATGAGAACATAAGTTTGCTATAACTTTAATATCATCATTTGGAATGTTTGAAATTAAACTCATAGTTGATACTACAACATTACATTTTTCAAAAAAATCCTTTAGTTCTTTTAAATCTTTAATTCCTTTATCTAGTATTCCAACTTTTGGATATAGTGCAACTTGAGAAACAATACCAAAGTCTTTTAAAACACCTAATGAAATAAATTTTTCAGAAAGCTGAAGACGCAAAGAATCTGAAGGAACAATAACCAAAAGTTTTTCACATCTATTTGCAACCAATACAGAAAGCATAGTTTCAGTCTTTCCTGTTCCTGTTGGTAATACAACAATTCCTGCCTCTTTCGAATTAGTCAAGTGTCCTAAAATATTGTGTATTGCTCCTAATTGTGGTTTGCGTAATCCACCTTTTTCTCCTTCATCAATGTCGAATTGAGAAATATCATCATTCTTATAAACAAAACTATCTTTCCAAGAAGCACATACTGTTTTTGGATCAATCTTTAAATCATTAGGATGCTTCAACCATTTTTTAATAACTAACTTTTTATTTTTTAATTTTTCCTCTGTAGGAGTACTATCAGATAATAATACAAACCTTGCTTTTGCAGAGAATATGTCTTTATTTCCAGTTATGCAATATTCATTATTTTCATAACTAAATGTGACATAACTCCTGTTTTTATCAATTAAATGAACTTCAATTTCTCTTTTAATATCTTTAAAATGAATAATTGAATTTTTATAAATCTTTATTGTTTCTTTTAGTTCAGGTAGTTGTATTTTCATAGGGTTTAAAATTTGTCTTTATTTTTATTGCTAAACATCAATAAATATATAAATATTTTTTTACAAAAAACATTTATAACAATCCAATTAATAAGTTTTTTCTTTTTTTTTTAAACTATTCAGTATCGATTTATTTAAAAATAATGTAAACAGTTCCAAAACAAAAAAAGGACAAGCTTTACACTTATCCCTTATTATAATATCAAAAAAAATATCCCCTAGATCAATTTCTAACCAATCCAGAGTTTGCTTTTAAATAGATTAAAACTCTGTTTTAAATGTTGGTTGAAGCAGATAAAAATAATTAGAATAATCAAACCATAACCTACGGCAGTATAAATTTCCATATTGGTTAACAAAGTAGATTGTTTGGAAATGGAACTCAAAATCTTTTTCATTGCAAGCGTATTGGCATTTTCGGATGAATAGCCTTTGGCAATAAAACTTTGAGTATAATTGGCTATGCTTTCCTGAGTTTCGGTACTGTTTGCTGTTACAAATTGGCTGAATTTTAAAAAGTGTTTTTTCTGCAAAAAAGCTACTGCGTTTTGCATCACGCAAAATCCAATAGTACTTCCCCAAAATCGTCCAGCAACACCAATAATTCCAGAAGAAACAGCCATTTTTGACGGAACCGATGAAGTAGTAAACAAAATCAAAGGCACAAATAAAAGCCCTACGCCTATTCCTTGCAAAACATACGGAATCAACATATCGGACAAAGCAATATCAGGCACGAAAAGAAAGCTAAACCAAAAATGAAAGATTGCCAAAAGCGAAAAACCCAACATAAAAATGAATTTGGTCGGTATGGATTTCATTAAAAAAAGAGCGGATAAAACCAATCCGATTACATTTCCAAAACCATTGATATATTGTACTCCCGCCACTCGTGACGGATCCCAATTCCAAATAGAATACATCGCTCCATGACAAAGACTCAACGTAGCCCGGCTGATGTAAAAAAGAAAAAACAACAAAAATCCCGTACGTAAATTGGCATAACGAAAAACTTCAAAATTGAAACTCGGTCTCTTTACCGAAAGTTCTTTAAAAACAAATAATCCAGCCGTTATTAAAGAAATCATCAAAAGCAAAACCAACTGCGAAGACTCAAACCAGTATTTTTTTTCGGCATATACAAAAAAATAAGCTCCGGTTAATATGGATGTCAACACCAGAAAATAGCTCAACCAGTCAATTTGATACAAGGGTATTTTTTTTGTAATTCGGTGTCCTTGAAAGGTAATCATGATTAGAAAAACATTCAAAATTGGCAACATTCCAGATACATACAACATGTATTTCCAGTCATAATGATCCAGAAACCAAACGGCAATATTCATTATAAACGGCGTGGACAATAACAGCGCTCCATAATAGAATGAGAATCCAATTATAATCCCATTTTTAGAATGAAATCGCTCAATTAGCAATTGTCGAATGGTAATTACTGGTAACGCCATTAAAATTCCTTCGAGTACTCTTAAAAGAAGGAAAACAGCAAAATTGTTTATATAAGCCGAAGAAATAATTGTTACACTAATTAATGAATATACCGCCATCAAATAATTTTTGGCAGGGAAATAATTGGAAAACCTACTTTCGATTAAAATAGTCGCAAGCAATGTTCCGTAAGTAACACACATGGCAAACTGCAAATCTTCGGGTTCAATATCCAGAAAACTCGCTGCATAAGTAACATTGGAAGTATAAACTCCCAATAAAATCATCGAATGCAACAAGCAAACAAACAAGATGATGATAATGGCCCAATTAGGAACCCAGGATTTAAAAATACTTTTATCGTCCATTTTAACTGTGTTCAGCAATCACTTTTACATTCATTCCTGCTCTTAGAAAATCAGTTTTTGAATTAGTATCCGAGAGTTTAATTTTTACTGGAATTCGTTGTTCAATTTTTACGAAATTCCCCGTTGCATTGTCTGGTGGCAACAACGAAAATCGGGCACCACTGGCTGGCGAAATCGAAGTTATGGTTCCCACAAATTCAGTTGCATGGACAGCATCAGCTTCAACGCTCACTTGCTGTCCGACTTTTAAATACTGCAATTGGGTTTCTTTAAAATTGGCCGTAATCCATTTTTCTTTACTTACAATAGAAACCACCGATTGTCCTTCTTTTATCAGTTGTCCAGATTGAATTGTCTTTTTTCCAACCCAACCATCATAAGGCGCTAGAATTACAGTATACGAAAAAAACAAGGCTGCATTATCTGCCAAAGCTTGTTTTGCCTCTATAACCGTTTGCACTGACGGAACCGTAGCCGCAGCCTGCGAAGTACTCAAATTTGCCATTTGGATTCGGTTTTTCATTTCCTGATATTGGGCCTGAGCAGCCTGATAATCGGCATTTACTTTTTCTAGTTGCTGTTCGGTTGCAGCATCTTCAGCCACCAAAGACTTGTAACGCTGGTACTCTAATTTGGTTTTCCAAAGATTAGTTTGAGCCGCCTTTAATTGTGATTCGCCAATTGTCGTTGTACTGGCAGTAGTAACCACATTTCTTTCAGCAATCACAGTATTTTGTTTTGCCAAAGCAACATCAGCCAAAGCCGCATCCAGTTTAGATTTGTATTCCCTGTTATCAATCAATAATAAGGTATCACCTTTGTGAACCAATTGATTTTCTTCGTAACGTACTTCTTGCACATAACCTGTAATTCTGGACATAATTGGGGTTACATATTGCTCAATTTGGGCGTCATTCGTTTCCTCATGATTGGAGTTAAAAACATAAAACCAAATTCCTAAAACAACTCCACTTACAATAAGCGCAGTTGCTACTAATTTTACAAAAACATGAAAAAATTGACTTGTTTTTTTACTTTTATTTGCCATTAGATGTATCCGCCTTTTTTATTATAATTTAAATTCTTCGTTAAGTAATCCTGCGGTATGTAACAATTCATAATGTTTCATCGCAGCATCAATTCGGGTTGCTATTTTGGTATATTTTGCCTGTAATAAAGCATTATCAGCATCGACCATTTCAGTAATCAAAACCAATTGATTGAGGTATTTTAGTTTTACAATTCGATAATTTTCATTAGCCAGTTCCAATGCTTTATCCACAACTTTAAACTTTTCTAAAACTTCCTGATATTGGGTGTGATTTTTATACAACTCATCTTGCACCTGATCTTGTACCATTTTAGTTTGCATTTTCTGCCATTGAATTTTAGTATTTGCTATATGCACTTTGGTTTTGTTTTTATACAATTCCGAAAGATCAAAACTAGCTTCAATTCCTACCTGACCAAGGCTATATAGATAAGGATCTGGCGGAAAAAATCGATAATTAGGATATTCCAAAGCATAGTTACCAAAGAAATTAATACTTGGAAAATAATTGCCTTTTACCAATTTTAATTCCGTTTTTCTGATGTTAATTTCCTGACTGGCAATTCGCATTTCTTCATTTTGTAAAGCATGACGCATATAGAAATCATACGGATCAATTCCATTTTCATCAATACTGTCTGTGGCGTCAATACTGATTTCCTGATTTTCAGGCAATTGTAAAAGGGTTTTGAAATTATGAAGTGAAATCTGGATGTTTTTAGCATTATTCAATGCACTCAGCTCCCGATCCGAAAGCTGTAATTCGGCACGAAGAACTTCATTTTTAGTAACTGTTCCGTGTTTTTGCAACGACTGAACTTCCTTTAATCGATTGTGTTCTTCCTTGATATTTTCTTCAATAATTCCCTGCAATTTCATCAATTTATAAATTCCCAAATAAGTAGCAATAACTTCCAGCTGGACATCATTTGCTACTTTTTCCTTTTGAATTTGAGCCATTTTGCTTTGCTGTTTGGCAATTTCAATAGCATTATTGATTTTGTTACCAGCATAAATAGGCACTTTGAAATTGGTTTTGAGATCATAAATTTCAGGAATAGTTTGCACTACATCTCTGCCTTTTAAAAGACCATCTTTAAATTCGGTCAAATTGGTAATTCGGGAATAAACACCGCTAATTTCAACATCAGGCAATCGAAGTTCTTTATTTTCCTTAATGTTTTCTTCAGAAAGCTGAATCTCGAGTTCCGATTTTAGAATACTAATATTGTTTTCTTTGGCAATTTTTAATGCTTCTATTAAAGAAATAGAATGATTTTGCTGCGCTTTTAAAGTGGTAAAACTGAACAAAATAAAGACAAAAATCATTTTTTGAGAAAATGAAACTGTCAAACAAATTGATTTTTTAGGTAACATGAATACTTCAAATAATATTGAAGTGCAAAGTTCTTGCATTTTTATTTTGACTGATAATCTTTAAAAGCCAACAACGTATTCATTTCGGACATTTGTTAAAAACCGAATATTATCCTCTATTTTCTCTTTAAAATCTCATCTTGATTTAGATAATCCGACGGGCGTTGTCTTAAGGTTTTATAGAAAGTGTTGCTAAAAGAAGGCACACTATTATAGCCTACTTCTTGAGCAATTTCCTTAACAGAAAGCTTTTTTTCTAACAATAATTCGATGGCTTTCAAAATGCGTCGAATGGTATAATATTGGATAAAGGACATTCCTAAATCTTTCTGAAACAAGCGATACAAAGAGCGTTCGCTATAACCAAATTGAGTAGCAACATCAGCAAACAGTATTGTTTCACCTAAATTATTTTCTATAAAATGGAGAATTTTACTGAGTCTTTCGTCTTTGGCTTGTGGTAATTCCAAAGGTAAATTAGTTAAACAAATTTGAGGAAGAATGGCTTTTATAGCACTTGCTATAACAAAATTAGCTGTTCCTCTTTCTAAATCACCATTCCATCGATTGGTAAAAAGCATCATTTGCAGCAGCAAATTATTCACTGGATAAATACCTTCGGTTTGGTAAAACAACTCTTCATTTGCTTCTACCGGAAAGTATAAATTTCGCATCATTACATTTTCCGATTTTGGCTGAATACTGTGTTCAATTCCGCTAGGAATCCAGATAAAATGACGCGCTGGTAAAAAATAAGTCTTAGTCTCAGTAGTTACAAAAACCACATCGCCCTCGGCATAGAGCAGTTGTGCCTTGTCGTGTTTGTGTGTTGGAACAAATAATTCTCCCATCAAATCGTGGTGGCAATAAATGCTTTTTTTATCGGCATCTACTTTTTTGATGTAATACTTATCAACTGTATGTTTGGATTGTTCCATGACGATTGTTAAAATGGCTATTGCAAATTTCAACAAAGTTTTTCAATTCCATCACAATCATTACCAATAATAAAACACAAAAAAGCCGTTCCAATATTTCGAAACGGCTTCTGCATTATTTAAAATGTATTATTCTTTAATTCTCTGATTAATTTACCAAAACCACTGCCCCATTACAAGGAATAGTCACTTCAATTTCCTGATTCTTTTTCAGTTTTGTGGTGCTTAATTTTCCATTCAATTGCGCATCATCTGTGTAGTATTTCAATTCAGAACCTCCAGCAATCATAGGGAGCTTGACTTTAATTTTAACGGTTTCTTTTTGAGCATTTATTCCGGCCACATACCATTTGTCTTCATGACGACGGGCTAATATGGCATATTTTCCAGGATAACCATCAATAAACTTAACTTCGTCCCATGTTGTTGGTACTGTTTTCATAAAATCGATTGCCCATTTTGGCGCATCAGTTAAATTGTTTGGTGCCAATGCAAAATGCTGCACACCACTTTGAAACAAAACGGCTGTAGCCAAAGCATAAACGTCAGAAGTCAGTCGTTTAGAACCTTTGTTTGGCGTATTTTTATCATTGTAAAACTTGTTCAAAGCACTTCCTCCAAAATCCATACTTCCTACCGTATTTCGAATAAAAGTATGCAGCGTAGCACTAAAAGCCTCTAGATTGTTGCTTTCCTGAGTAAAGAAAAGATTTTCACTTGCCAATACCGCTTCGCTGGAAGCATAATTAGGATACATTCTTTCCCATCCACGTGGCAGAGTCGTTCCATGAAAAATGACCATAATTCCGTAATCATTAGCATCAAATAAAATGTCTTCGTATAACTTCATGGTTTCTTGTTTGTCACCTCCAAAAAAGTCTACTTTGATTCCTTTAATTCCAATGCTTTTCATCCAAGCCATTTCTTTACGTCGGACAATGCTATTATCCATTTTTCCTCTAGGCGTTTGAGGCGCATCATTCCAATATCCATTAGAATTATACCATAAATACAAACCAACACCTTTACTAGCACCATATTTTGCTAAAGCCTCTACCTTGTCACGCCCTACCTGAGTATCCCAAAGCGCATCCACTAAAAGTGTTTCATAACCCAAGTCAGCACTAAAATCGATATATCGCATTTGTTCCTCATAATTCATGCTTTTCTCCATACCAATTATCCAGCTCCAGGTTCCTTTAGTATATTGATATTTCTGAGAAGCTTCGTAACGAGGTTTTACCAGATCAAACGGAACTGTTGTAGTTACAATTGGCTCTAAGCTTTCGCCAACAGTAATGGTTCGCCAAGGCGTTTCACCAGGAAGTCTAATTCCCGGAGTTGATGAACCAACGCCATTGTTTTCGCCTTGCATAGGAAAACCAATAGTGTATAAACCTTTTTCATGACCAATTAATCTACTGGCACAATAGTAGCTGTCAACCCCTGTTTCTGAAATTAAAACCCAGCCATTATTTTTAAGTTTAAAAAGACAAGGAAAAGTATAACCTTCACCTTTTCCATTTTCGCCTACTGGCGCATCAACAACATACGGAATTTCATAACTAGGCATTGTTCTCTCCCATCCTACCATGGCTTTACTTTGTGCTGAAAGAAACGAAGTTGTTCCCGCAGGAAATAAAAATCCAGATGCTTCTTCCTGAACTACTGCAGCAACCGTTGATTTTTGCGGATATACTTTATACTTAAAAGCCACATCATTATTACTCACTCTAAAAGTAATATCAATAACGGATTCTTTATTTTTCGTGAATGAAAACACAGTTTCATTAGCGATGTAATGAACCTTACTTTGCTTGATATTTGGCAATTCATAAGTTTCATCAATTTTATTTTGGGCTTGTTTATCTTTTAATTCTAAGCCTGTGCTAAAATCTCCAATATTGGCTTTTAATCCAATAGGTGAAGGCTCTAAAAATAATTTGCCTTTATAGGAAACACTATAAGTTGGTGTTCCGTTATTTACAGCGAGGTTTACTGTTAGTTTTCCATCAGGACTTGAGATTGTAGATTGCGCATTGATTGCAAAAGGAATAAGAAATAAAACAAAAAACGCTTTAAAATTATTGAAGCGAAATGGATTTAAATTTAAAATAGTCATTTTTTGGGCTAATAAATAGTTCATAAGGTTCAAAAATACCAAAAATTTAATTCTGTAACCAAAATAAAGTGTGTATTTAACACTTTTTATTCGTGGCTTAGTTAATCAGTATAATCGTTCTAACCCTGTAAACATGTTTTTTAATAATTTTACTGATAATATCTTTTAAAGATATATTTTTAGAGTTATAGATTATTCTTTTATCGGAAGCCAAACTTTCATTTTTCCAATTCCTCTGTTACTCCATGTATAATAAGGAATAGCAGTGAATTTTTCTTTTCTGTTATAACCTTCAATTACACAAATCCCTTTTAATAAATTAGGCTTTGTGTTAACTTTTAACGAAGTTTTACTATTTATATTTATTCCGTCAATATTAGCATTGTCTGCTTCTTCAACTGCATAAACTAATGGGCCACGTTCTAATGTTATTTTATTTTTATTTCCAACAATTTTGTCATTCGATACCACTTCACGAATACTCATCGGAAAATTAAGCTCAACTTTATCACTTTTGTCCCATTTACGATTTATAACAAAATAACCATCAATAATTTTAAGATCTTGTTTTTTTCCATTAATTATCAATGTTGGTAAGGTAGTAGATTTATCTTTATAACTGTATAAACCTCCAGGCATTACCTCATTTCTAGCCCATCCAGGAACTCGCAATTTTATAGTAAACACGGCTGATTTTTCAGGATCAACATTCAATTTCACTTTTCCGTCCCAAGGATAATTCGTTTTCTGACTAATTTTTAATTTATGATTAGCCAATGTTATGTCTGCATTATTACTCATATACAGGTTTACAAAAAGCGTTTCTTTTTCCTGAGCATAAATAAGACCTGGTATAGCAGGTATAAAACGAATTAAGTTAGTTGGGCAGCAGGAACAGTCAAACCAACCTGAGCGTGTACAGGCTCCCATATTAAATTTATATTTGCCATCAGATTCAAGAGGGTTAGGGTAAAAAAACTCGGTACCTTTTAATGATATACCTGAGATAACGGCATTGTACATAGTACGTTCCAGTAAATCATTGTACTTTACGTTTCCAGTGATATTAAAAAGACGGTTATTCCAATAAATACTTCCAATGGCCGCACAAGTTTCATTGTAAGCAGTGAGGTTAGGCAACTCATAATTTTCACCAAAAGCCTCTCCATCATGTTTAGCTCCAATACCTCCAGTAACATATATTTTTTTCTCCACCATATTATTCCAAAGCTTATCTACTGCCTCACGATAGCTTTTATCCTTATATATAGCAGCAATATCAGTCATACCTGCATACATATATACAGCTCTTACTGCGTGACCTACTACTTCATCTTGCTGGATTACAGGTTTATGATCTTGAGAATATTCTCCATAATTTTCTTTCTTATTGGTATCTCCTCTATGATCCAAAAAGAATTTAGCCAATTTTAAATAATCATCTTTTCCAGTAATCTCATATAATTTTACTAATCCAGTTTCAATAATTTGATGACCCGGTACAGCCAAAAGTTGTCCGTTATCTTCTCCAAAAGTTTTTACAAAAAGATCGGCATTTTTAAGAGCAATATCTAAAAAATTGCGTTTTCCCGTTGCTTTAAAATGTACTGCAGCTGCTTCATACATATGTCCTGCATTATATTCTTCATGGCTCATATTCATATATTCCCAACGCACGCCTTTATCTACTTTAACCCAGTCAGCAGGTGGTTTAGCAGGATTTATGGTACGCCATGTTGTAAGATATCCATCTTTTTCCTGCCCTGTTTTTATAATACTAATTAGAGAATCCAATAATACTTCAAGTTTAGGATCTGGAGAACTTATTAATGAATTTGAGGCTCCTTCAATAATTTTGTAAACATCTGAATCATCAAAAGGCATTTTTCCTTTTACTGTTCCTTTTTTTACACCGCCAGCAATTAGAAAATTCTCAAAACGACCTTCTTCTGTACATTTCTGAATAGCATATTCTATTGTTTTTTCTTGTACTCTTTTTATAATTGGCAACCAAAAATTATCGGTAATTTTCACCCTACTTATTGCTACGGGCTCAATAGGATACCCTGAAACCAATACCGTTTTGTCTTTGGTTTCATTCTGATCTTCAGTTCTTTTTTTGGTATTTGAACAAGCTGTGACGAGCATGATAATGACCGTAATTCCTATACATTTATAATTTATCATTATTGTTGTGTTTATTAAATAGTAAAATTCTATCTAGTAATTTTAATGTATTCTTGAATTCTACTACTAATTTCAAAAATGAATTAACTAAAAATTTAATGGCGGACAAAAGTCCGCCACTTAACATTTATTTTATATAACCTTTGTTTTGATCAAGATTAGAATTTGTCAACAATGCATCATTAGGAATTGGAAATAAATTAAAATCACTATTCTTAGTTGCGTTATGTGAAAACCATGATTTTGTTGAAAATACACCGAATCTGATAAGATCCTGACGGCGGCGTCCTTCTTGTGTAAACTCCCAACCTAACTCATCAAGGAATCTCCCCATAACAATATCAGCACCTCCTTCAAAAGTCTGAGAATTTTTATCACGTCTTCCGTAATCATAATTACTTCCTAACATCAATTGCGCATCAGTTACTATAGCTAATGTAGGATTACTTACAAATGCTCTTGCACGTACTTCAGTTACCAAAGCACCAGCTCCTGCCTGACCTGATCTTAATAAAGCCTCAGCCTTCATAAGCAATATGTCTGCATAACGAAACAATGGCCAATCATTACTTAAACGATTTGTAGCCCCAATAGCATATTCAAATTTGCCCCAACGAAGTCCATCATCTTTATCAGACTCATCTATGGATGGTACTGAATTTGTATAATTAATTGATAATGGTTCACCTGTAATAGCATATTGTTGACCCGCAATAAAATTCTCTTTTAAACGAATATCATTTGGGTTATACGAATTTATAAATTGCGGAGTAGCACAAACTCCACCCCATGGTGAATTAGTAAACTGATATGTTTTTTGATTTTCACTTGCCAAGGTATACATATGGAAGTCAAATGCATTCCAATCTTTTACGTATTTCTCATCAAAAGGAAGTGCAAAAATTATTTCATTTGAATTATGATTATCAGTAATAAACACATTTTTTTGATTTGCTTCTAAGGAATAATGACCCGATTTTATTACATTATCACAAGCTGTTATACATTCAGCCCACATAGCCTGTCCACGCCATACCTGAGCATTAAGATACATCTTAGCCAATAAAGTATTCGCAACCCATTTGTTGATACGCCCATAATAAAGACCTCTTGGCGTTTCTGACAAAAGACTTATGTTGTCTTTAATTTCTTTTACTATAAAATCAAAAACTTCAGCTCTTGTAGCTTGTTTTGGCAAACTTGTATCACTAAAATCAGTAACAATAGGTACGTTACCATATAAATCTACAAGTATATAATAATAAGAAGCCCGTAGTACTTTTAGTTCTGCCAGAAGTCCTGTTTTCCTTTCGTCATCAACAGCAATTTTACCAGTTTCAATCTGGTATATTATTCGATTACAAGTATTAACACCTTCAAAAGTACGACTCCATGGCTGCAACACACCATCATCACTTGAAGTCCAGGTATGTTCATGCATTCTTTTATAAACATAACCATCTACCCAACCTATACCTGTACGTGCTGGAAGCACATCCTGATCAGCAGGAAGTTCCTGAGCTCTTACCACTCCATTCCATAAAAGCATTGTTTTTCTCCAAGGTATATAGGCTGCATTTACTAATGCACTAATGTCTGTTTCTGTACTTGGGGTGTAATTTTCTGAAATAACAGATCCATAACTATCATCAACTAAATCAGTACAAGAAAAGGTACTAAATAACATAATAGTACTTATTGCTAAAAATATATTTTTTGTTTTCATTATCTATTTTTTGAAATTAGAATTGAGCTTGCACTCCAAAAGTAAATGATGTTATAGTAGGATATCTACTCCTGCTATCTACACCTGGATTTAAACCTGATGTGTTAACTTCAGGGTCAATACCTTTATAGCCTGTAATTGTTAATACATTCATTACCGTACTGTAAAGTCTTATTGATTTAAAAATAGACGATTTCATTTCTTTGAATGAGTAACCAAGCGTAATATTATCAATCTTAACATAATCTCCATCTTCAACATAATAACTATTAAACTGAGGTGCTATCGTATTATTCAATAACGCTTTTCCAAAAACCAAATCATTTACAGAAGAAAGACGATTATCAGCATATCCATTTTGAGTTCCTTCATAGTTCATACGAGCCTCATTAACTACCTGAAAACCAAAAGCACCACGAACATTCATATTTAAATCAAAATTCTTGTATCTAAGTGTGTTAATCCAGCTGGCATACCATTTTGGTAATCCGTTACCTATTACACGTCTATCAGTAGGACTTTGAGCAAAGTCATCATAATTTACTCTTTCATTTGCAGCATTTAAATACACCCACTTTCCTTCTTCATCTACATCTACCACTTTAAAACCATAAAAATTACCTACTGGTTGACCAACTTGTACCCTGTGAGATGAAGTTGTCATACCTTCAAAATTTACATTTCCAGTATCAAAATAATCAAACTGCGTCTTAAAAGCTCCATCTAAGCTTTTAAGTTCATTTCTGTTAGTCGAATATGTTCCTGTAGTTGTCCACTCAAAATCATTAGTTTGCACTGGTATTCCAGATACTAAAACTTCTAAACCTCTATTTTGCATAGTACCCCCATTAGCAACAATTGTAGGGTATAAATTTGGAGGTGTAGGTACATTATAAGAATACAACAATCCATCTACATTACGATTGTAAGCATCAATAGATCCTGAAAGACGACCACCAAACATGGAAAAATCAACTCCAATATTTGTTTCTTTCTTTTCTTCCCATCTTAGATCAGGATTAGGATTTGAAGCAGGTGTAATTGTTCTAACCCATTGCCCGTTTACTAAAGCAAAATCACCATATTGTAATAATGCTACACCAAGAAATGAATTTGCAGGTTGCGAACCTGTAACACCATAACCAGCACGAAGCTTTATTTCATCAAACAAAGTCTGATTTTTCATAAAATTTTCATTGGTTATTTTCCATCCTAAAGATACAGCTGGAAATGTACCCCAGGCATTATTAGTACCATAAAGCTGACTCGCACCTTCATGACGTAAACTTGCCATTAAAAGGTATTTATCATCATAGGCATAAGTCAAACGACCAAAGAAACTGATCAGATTAGCATGATTTTTAGAACTATTCATTGTTGCAAGACCTAATGGAAGTGCTGATCCTGCTCCTATATTATGCCATCCGCCAAAATAGTCATCCTGAAAACCGTAGTTAGACATATTAGATCTTTCAATATCAGATTCGATATAACTGTATCCACCTAATACGCTGAATTTATTCTTATCGATTGTCTTATCATATTTAGCAGTAATTTCAGTTTGTTTTTCCATTCTATTAAATCCCGAAATAGACGAATAACCTGGAAATCCATATACCGTTGCTGATGAATGCTGTAGGGTTTCTGAATAACCGGTTGCTCTATTTTCTTTAACATAAGAGAAAAGCGCATTAAGAGTTAAATCTTTGATAGGATTGTATGTCAATGTACTATTATATCTAACTTCAGAAGTCTTAACATTTCCATCAGCTTCATTCAATAAAGCTATAGGATTAAGATAATCCAATTTATCTTTATTTTGATAATAAGTACCATCTGCATTGTAAATAGGGTCAGTAGGATTTCTACGTAATGCCTGCCAATAAGCCCCACCATTAAAACTACCAGCATCAGATGTTGAAGTAAATTTATTTTCATTTCCTAAAATAGAAAATTTCACCAATAACTTGTCATCAAACATACGATGGTTAATATCAATGCGTCCTCTAAAAGTAGTATTATCAGACTTAAGCATAATTCCTTGCTGACTATTGTAATTAATATTAGCCGCATAATTTGTTTTAGAAGTTCCCCCTCTCATAGAAAGGTTGTGTACATGTGTAATAGGCTTACGACTAATTTCGTCAAGCCAGTCTACATTACTTCCTTTGTCATACTGAGGATAAAGCTCTCTAAATTGCTGACTAGAAAGCATATCTAATTTACTAGCAATACTAGATGTACTTACATAACCTGTGTATTGAACGTCATCAATTTCACCACCTTTTGCTTTTCTCGTTGTAATTAAAACTACACCATTAGTACCACGTGTTCCATAAATTGCCGCAGCCGATCCGTCTTTAAGTACATCAATACTTTCTATATCCTCTGGAGCAACAGTATTTAGAGCTCCTGGAATTCCATCAATAAGTACCAAAGGATCTGTATAAGCACCAGAAAGTGTGTTATTTCCCCTAAGTTTAATAGATGTTACAGCTGTAGGATCGCCACTATTATTAGTTATAGCAAGACCAGCTACTTTACCTTGTATCAACTGACCAGCATCTTTTACCTGACCTTGATTAAAATCTTTTGCCTTTACGCTCGCTACTGCGCTGGTTACGTCTCCCTTTTTCTGAGTTCCATATCCAACAACCACAACTTCTTTTAAATCAGCTATGTCTTCTTGCAAGCTTACATTAATTGTTTTTTGGTTTGAAACTGTAATTTCTTTTGTAGTATATCCAATATAAGAAAACGATAAAACATCAGTTCCAGAAGCTTCAATTGTATAATTTCCATCTAAATCTGTAGTTACACTTTTATTGGTTTTTTTTACCAAAATAGTAGCTCCAGGCAATGGAAATCCTTGCTGATCTGTAATTTTACCTTTAACTATACTTTGTTGTAATGATACATCATTAGCTTTTTTTAACTTTTCAGTTTTAGGAATAAATGAAATTGTTTTTCCTTCAATAATCCAAGTTATTGGTGTTTCTGATACTGCCTGCTCCAGCACTTTTTCAATGGGAGCACCTACAACATTAATCGAAACTGGCTTAACATTTTTTAAAATATTCATGTCATAGAAAAAAACATAGTTCGTTTGGTTTTTTATGACAGATATTACTTTTTTAAACGGAACATTCTTTCCGGAAAAAGTAATTGTTTGTGAGGATACTGCTGCCGAAACTTGAAAGGTTAGGGCAACAATTAAAACGGAGGTTAGCTTCATAACTTTCCATGTTTTGGTGGTTGGCCAATGGTTTTTTGGCTTGGTTTTTGGTAATAATTTCATACTTTTGGTAATGGTTTTTGGTTAATAATAAATTCTCCTTGCTTGGTTTATCTATTTGTTTTCCATCAACTGTTCCTTTATTGTTAGGAACAAGCCAGCAATGCTTCCAACATTTGCTGGCTTTTTTTATGGAAACAAACACATATTTTATAAAAAAGTGAGGTCACGTTTTAATCTAAATTATGGCATTACTCTTAAAATATTTCCTTCGATTTTAAAATGAACTTTATTTTTTTCTAAAATTTTTAATACTTGTGATAGCTGTAAACTTCTTTGTATTTCTCCTTCAAAAGTTCTTACAGGTACTCCTTTCTCAAATACTACATCTACATCATACCAACGGCTTATTTGTCTTAAAACTGTTTGAAGACTTGCATTTTCGAAATAAAAAACCCCATTTTTCCATCCTGTAACTTCTTCCAGATTTACATTATTGTTTACAATTATAGCTCCCGATTTTTGCTTTTGTGCCTGCTGTCCAGGTTTCAATAATACTTTTTCAGTCTTATCAGTAATCAACACACTTCCTTCTAAAAGAGTAGTTTTTATATTCTCCTCATCATCATATGCATTTACATTAAAATGAGTTCCTAGTACATTTATTTTCACACCATTAACTAATACTCTAAAAGGCCTCTTTTTATCTTTAGTTACTTCAAAATAAGCTTCTCCAGTTAAAATCACTTTTCTTTCGTTAGCAGCAAAAGACGTTGGAAAAGTAATTGATGAAGAGGCATTCAGCCATACTTTTGTCCCGTCTGATAATTCCAAATTATACTGTCGTGCTCTGGGAGTTGTCATAGTATTAAATACTAATTTAGTATTAGCTCCAGCTTTATAAACTAATCCACCATTACTTTTTGAAACAGTTGTATTGTTTTGATTGGCTAATAATCCATTTCCTACGCTATCCAAAACAATTTTAGAACCATTAGAAAGAGTTAATATCGCTCCCGTTTTTCCAGGCTCTTTATCATCAGTCGTTTTTAATACAACCTTTACATGAGATTGATCCTTCTTTTGAAAAAGAATAACTGACCCAATACCAATGGCAATTAAAATACTTGCAGCTACAGCTATTTTTCTCCAATTGAATAAATCTACAACGGAGGTCTTTTTTACTTTTGAAGAATTCATTTTTGACCTAAGTTCATTAATGAATTTTTGGGTTAACTCAGGACTAACTTCAGGAATTTCTACAGAATCATAATTTTCTCGAAGAATTGCATTTATTTCTTCCGAATATTGGGGATCATCCAACATCGTGAGCAACATTATTTTTCCTTCAGGGGTAATACTTCCTGAAATAAACTGCTCCATAAGTTCTTTAAACACTTCTTTTTGATACATAAATACAAGTTTTGGAACAACACTAAAAAGTCGTTCAATTATAAAGACGAGGTTTGTTTACTAAAGTGGCAATGAAAAATGAAAAATTTTATTTGAAAAAAAACGAGCCTAATAAAATTAGAGCCAAAAAACTGATGATATAGTGATTATGAAGGTAATTTCTAAGAAAATTTAAAGCATTCAGCAAATGCCAACGAACTGTTCTGCTCGCTATGCCCAATTCCTTACTTATATAGTCCGCATCCCTTCCTTCTATTCGGCTTAACAAGAAAACGGAGCGTCTGGGTTCTGGTAAAAGTGCAGCACCTTCATTTATAATTTTAACTAATTCCTGAAACTCATATTGCTCATCTGGCTTAAAAAACAACTCTTGCAACTTTTCTCCTTTCAACGAATCAGTTTCTGTAAGTTTTTTTCTAACATGACTAATAATTAAATTACGACTTACTATGAAAAGGTAGTTCTCAAAACTATTTACTTCAGATAATTTTTTTCGTTTTTCCCAAATTTGAATAAAAATATCTTGCGTTAATTCCTCAGCAACAGCATAAGATTTCACAAAACTAAGAGCATGTTGTAGCACCTTTTGCCAGTACTTCTCAACTATCCTTGTATAAGACAATTCATCGCCAGATGCAATACTCAATAGAAGAGAAGATTCATTTGAAGACATCAAATTAGGATTCATAAAATATAATTAGAAATTAATTTTAATGTTATGAGACTGAAGCAAACATAAATAAAATACAGCAACTTAAGTAAAAAATAAAATCTTAAAAAGAAAACATTTTACATTATGTTACTTAGCCCAAGTTTTCTATTATATTACTTTGAAAAGTTTAAGAAATCCTGAAATAAATCTTATAAAATTATTTCAGCGTACAAGTTTAGAGAGCTTAAAATAGTCATCTTTTGGAGTTGATAAAGCTCAAAAGTACCAAAAAATAATTCTCCAACTACAATAAAGTGTATATTTAACACTAATTATTTAATAGTAACTAAATTTATAAATAAAAAAAAAGACAGTTAGCACTGTCTTTTTTTTATCGAAAAATTAAATTCTTTATTTCTTTAAAACATTATTAGATGGAGCATATTTTTGTTGCCAATCAGAATATTTGTCCAATGCTTTTTTAGGTTCATAAGTATACCAGGCATAACCATTACGGCGTTCCACACTCACCTCAGCCAATGAATACAACAACTCACTGTTGCGGTCAGAAAACAAAGGTTTATTAGTCCCTAATTCATAATAACGTGTCCAGATAGGCGCAGCCGTTGTATCGTTTACCACTCTAATATCGTGTTTTACTGTTTTGTATTTTGATTCGAATGCGTCAATATCAAAAGATTCAATTCGGGTGTTGTAAATTTTAGAATCTTCAAACCACTTTACAGCACTTTGTATCGATTGAATAATTCTTTCATTTGGATTTTTAATTTTCATTAAAAACAAAACTACATTCACACTTTCGGCATTACAAATACTTGGCGGTTCAAATTTTCGAGCCCATGCAGGCAACAAAGTTACTTCGTCATGTTGCTGACACCAGGCGGTCAATCTGCCATTATCTTTAATTTGCATGTTTAAAATACAATCAATTCCTTTATTATAAGACTGCGTTACTTTCGATTTTAAAGCTTCGTCTAAGAAAGAAAAATTGGGATTGTTGTTGACTATTTTGTCTAACAAATTGATAATTCCCATATAAGCGCCGTCGTTGAAAGTAATATGACGGCTGTAATTTTTTTCTAAAGGAAAATACTGTGGCCAGCCACCGTTAGCATATTGTGCATCGAGTATAAACTGAATTCCTTTTTCGCAGGCTGTTTTGTATTTTTCAATTTTAGTCGCGGTGTAAACCTGAGCCAAATAATACACGTGAGTATAAGTCGTTTCGTTATCAAAAGTAGTATGTAAAATAGCTTTGGTTGATGCTACTTTTTCGACTTGCTCTGGAGTTAGGATTGCCTTCATGTCATAATTCTTAGGCCAGCCGCCATTGGCACGCTGAAAAAGAATCATATTATCGGCAATTTTAGTATAATCCGATTCGGGATATTTTGGCTGATTCGGGACTGGATCGACTAAATTAGTGGGATCTTTAATTCCGTACCAATGTCTTTCGCTATCGCCAAATGGTTTTGTAGTGATAATATCAGCATCTTTCTTATTCGATTGTGCATTTATAAAAGCACTTGATAGTACAAATACAATCAGAAATGCCAAATAATTTCTTTTTTTCGGGCTCATGGTTTATAGCATTTTTAGGGTTGGTTTAACTTAGAATCTTAAAAACTGATTTGGTTTAAGCGCTTCGGGCGAAATTTGTATTTTATAAATAGCTCCTTTAAACCAGGTGACTTTATTCATTCGGACACCAATGGAAGTTTGTCCTTCTTGAATAGGATTAAAAGTATAATCCTTATGCAATTCCTGTTTTCCATTGACAAAAGTGGTCAGACTATTAGGCGTAACCACAAAAGCCACATGATACCATTTTTCTAAAGGATGCAATAATTCTTCAGTTGCCAAAGCTAATTTTACTCCTTTTGAAGCCACAAAGCCATCAAAATACCA
>Ga0247814_10000467_pt1 | contig 32357 bp, 30 predicted proteins | sample UWRJL179409R1_FD_179947 | JGI IMG/M metagenome (GOLD analysis project Ga0247814, IMG submission 179947) | Plant litter microbial communities from Arlington Agricultural Research Station in Wisconsin, United States - UWRJ-L179-409R-1 | ecosystem: Environmental > Terrestrial > Plant litter >... | reverse complement strand
CTGTAGTCATTGAGCCAGTTGTTACGGTGATTAAAAATTAGCATTGGCAAATACATCCAGTTAATCTGTATATTTAATAATATTAACCTCAAACATCCATGAATAAATCCAGACGCCTCATTTATCAAAAATTTCTAATTGGGTTATTAATATTTAGTTTTCCTGGGGTCTGCCTTTCTCAGGGCGATAGCGCCTACGTTATACGTGGAAATGTTAAAAACTATGACCAAACTTATTTTGGAATGGTGCAGGAGGACTTCTTAGATTGGAAGGATTACAACATTGTTGTCGACAAGAAGGGAAACTTCTTTAGGAAGATTCATACAGAAAGTCTCCAAGACTTTATACTGGAACTCAACAACGAAACATATACCTTTTTTGCTAAACCCGGCGATACCATTACGCTGACTTGGGATCATAAGAATTTCAGCAAAACATTTGCTATACAAGGAAACCAGAATGGACGAACCGGTGAATACAAAGCGATTCTAGGGCTATTTGTACTAGAAAAAAATAGGCCCAAAGAAAAAGATAGGACTGATGATAACTCAAATTTTGAGCGAATTAATGCTGCTTACAATGAAGATATTAAATTTATCAGCGGATTTGCGTCCTCAGATAATTTTGATAAAATCGCTTATGATATCTACTACAAGTATATGGGTCTTTTAACCGATTCCAAACTGATTGAGAAAAACAAATTAACTATTACTGACCCTTTAGTAAAAGAAGCTCTTGGCAAAAATATTCTGTCGCCATTATTAAATTATAGGCTACTGAATGAAATCGCGTTCAATAAGTCAGCTGTCTACCGAAATTTTCTATTCGAATGGATTAGATTGCAGAGTCAGTTTAATGGTCACCTCGCATTAGATAAAACCGAACAAACCCCCAACTTTATAAAATCCCAATATCTAATGGGACAAGCTGTGTTAAGTATACGTCGGATTAGAGATTGGTATGGAGCAATGATTATAAAAGCCGGGTTTGAGGATAGTGAGTATACCAACGCCCTCGAGATTTACAATCGCTACCTGTTGGAGACAAAAGATTCAGATTTGAAAAAAAATCTAGTTAAATACTATTCGAATCTCAAAAACTTAAGTGTTGGTCAACCCGCACCCGGTTTTACATTAAAAAATACGGACGGTAAACTGGTGTCCCTTTCAGATTTTACTGGTAAGGTTGTTTATATTGATTTTTGGGGTGTACACTGCGGACCATGTAGGTCCGATATCTTAGAGAATTCGGCAAAGGTTCACAAGAAGTATGAGGGTAAGGATGTTGTTTTCCTAAATGTATGTACGGACGAAACGGAGCAGCCTTGGAAAAAAGCGATTGCAAGTTTAAAATTAAACGGGGTTAACTTAATCACCGAAAAGCCAAATGACTCTGGCGTATCCAATGATTACAACATCAATTCCATTCCAAGATATGTAGTGATAGACAAAGGAGGAAAGATAATTAGTTCGGCTGCACAAGGCCTTTGGGATCTTTTGCAGGAGAATGAGAATATCCTTGATTTAGCACTAAAAAAGTAACTGAAAATTTAGATACTGATATTGAGCCGTTCCCATTTCGCGCTCATCAATTAATGCATGCAAATCGTTTAAATTTACAGTATTCCATAACTATCTCAGATCATTAATGAAACAAATGTCCGCCAATGCTTCAGGTTTCAAGTTAGACTTACTCCCAGTTTTACTCTTCTTAATTTTTTACGCGTCGATGCCAACTGCATCTGGGCAAACGAAACTTACAACCTCTCTTAACGAAAATATTATTGAGATAAACGCAGACAAAGATTTAGGCTTTGCGGAATTTCAACAATTCGGATTTGATTTAAAAGATGTAAACATACTGGCCTTGGGTGAGGAGACCCATGGAATAAAGGAATTTATAGATTTTAGAGGGACATTAATCAGGCATCTGGTAACTGATCTCGGCTATAAGAATATAATTCTGGAGGGTGACTTTGCTGGCTGTCATTATCTAAATAGGTATGTTCAGGGTGAGAAAATAGATAAGTATCAGGCCCTAGCAGGACCGGGTCTTGGAATGTGGAACAGAGCCGAATTCCTTGTAACCATTGAATGGCTAAGGGCTTATAATTTGAAACAGGATCCATCTAATAGAGTAGCCATTTACGGAGCTGATATGCAACAAACTGTGCCTGCCGCCTATTTGAGTACAGGAGTGATGAAACTACATAAACCAATTACCACTAAGGCTAAAGAGGGATTAAAGGCTTTACTTAACCCGTACAAAACACCCTCAAATGAAGATCGACAAAACTTGATTCAGCTCCAGAACGAGATTGAAGCTGAAATTTCTCTTTACCCCGACACCTCTATAATTGCGCATGACTTTCAAACGGTTATACAGTCAATTGAATGGTTAAATGCAGGTAATTGGTACAAAAGAGAAATAGTAAGAGATAAATATATGGCCGCTAATGTGGAATGGGTTTGTGAGAGAGAAAAAGATAAAAAGATTATTTTCCTGGCACACAATCTTCATATATCAAAAAGCCCGGTTTACAGCGACATTGAACGCGCTGGTAACTATCTTAAGAAAAAATATAATGAGAAATATTACGCACTTGGATTTAGTTTTTATAAAGGCAAGTTCTCAGCCTTCGACGAAAAAGAAAAAAGAATGAACGTATTTGAGATGACCGGTAATGAAAAGGAAAATTCAAGTGAATTCCTTCTTAGCAAAGCAAAGTATTCGAACTTTATCTTAGATTTTCGAAGTAGTGCAAAAAATACTGATATCGAGCATTTCATCTCTGAAAAAACGTATTCGAAAAATATTGGGTCTTTATATAAGAAAACTGATAAAGACATCATGCCGGCCTTTATGCCTTTGAACATGAAGTTTGATGGGATCGTGTTCTTTAGGGAGGTATCCCCTCTCTCAGAAATTTTTCCTCTACAAGCAAGCAAGTTATAAGTAGTCTCACTGTAATAGTGACAGGAGTTTGGATCAGTGGTCAAGACATTCTATCTTGCATCTTTCAAGATAGCACGCTCCCCTATGAAATTTAAACTCCCTTCTATAGCTACCCTTTGGTCAAATACAATCAAAGTATTCATCAGATTTCCTTTAGAAGCAATAATCGCATTGCTTTGTGCAGTTGTCTGGTACATTGTTGTGGATAGAAAGAACGATTCTGAGGTCACAGCCCAGATGGTCAAATTTATTTTCGTTGGCAATCTCGCACTAACGCAATTACTTTCCATCGATCTCTATTCCGAAGTCAATTCCATTGAAAAGATGAAGAAATGGATCTTGAGGTTACTAGCGCTATTGTTGTGCACGGGATTATTTTTCTGGTTGAAGCCAAGCTTTTACGACGCAGACATATACCGTATTGCGCTGCTCGCTTTTGCTTTTCATTTACTGGTTTCTTTTGCCCCATTTATTGGAAGAGGGAGTTTGGAAGGATTTTGGGACTACAATAAATCATTATTTCTTAGGTTTCTAGCTTCTGCACTGTATGCAGGGGTCCTTTATGCTGGCTTAGCCGCTGCGCTTGGAGCGATTGATGCCCTATTTAATGTCAATATTAATTGGGTAGTATACATGCGACTTTTTGCCTTGGTCGTAGCTGGTTTCAGTACACTTTTTTTCCTGGCTGGAGTACCTTCGGTGGAGGAGTTGAAAAGTGATGAGGTGGACTATCCCAAGGGACTAAAGTTGTTTACGCAATATGTGTTGATACCCTTGATGACTATCTATCTGGCAATTTTGCTGGTTTATGAGGTGAAAATTATCATCGCATGGGAATTTCCAAAGGGCATGGTGTCGTTACTGATTCTAGGGTATGCCGTCTTCGGAATTTTGTCCTTATTGCTCATTTATCCAATAAAAAATAAAGAGGGCTTCGGGTGGGTTAAGCTGTTTTCCAGATTCTTTTATCTGATGATGATACCACTCGTGATCTTATTGTTGCTTGCGATATGGAAGAGGGTATCAGATTATGGCATCACTGAATCAAGATATATACTGATTTGTCTCGCGGCATGGTTATCACTGATCACCATTTACTTCTTATTCAGTAAAAAACAGAACATCAAAGTGATTCCTGCCAGTCTGTGTGTTTTGGCATTATTAGCAGTTTATGGTCCGCAGAGCGCTTTTTCAGTATCGCGTTACTCTCAATTATCCAGATTGAAGGATTTAACGGAACATAAAGGAGAAGATGATGAACGTGCCCAGGTAGTTCGTTACCTGGTGCAGAAGCATGGGTTAAGTTCCCTACAGGCTTTTACAAAGGTTGACTTGGAGGCCTTGGAATCAAGTATAGCTGCGAAGATGAATAAAAGACATGTTTATGCTATCAAGTATGACCTTGTGGATACGGCATTTGCGCTGTTAAAGATAAACACAGAAAGAAGCGTAATAAACTATTATGCAACATTCGTCCCGGAGCGAGGAGCTACTGCCACAAATGGCTATCAATTCATCATACCTGTTGACAGCTATGAAAATGTAGAATCCAGCGTTAATGGAGTACCGTTTACAATCGTAAATGATGTCACAAAAACCCTTATGACGATCTCAATAGGTGACGAAAAGGATGCAGTTGTAATCAATTTAAATGCTGAAATTGTTAAATTAAAGAAGTTGTATAATCAAGGCGACTTAATCAAGAGTAAGGATGGATATGAGACTTATGTTTTTCCGAAGGGTTTTCAAATAGCGCCGACCAGCTTCCAAAAATATGAGATACTATTTAAGCCCACAACAATTTCCGGGTCTGTTGATATTAGTAATAATAACTCTTCAGATTTCAGAGGCTTCTTACTGGTACGAATAAAATAACTATTATCGATACATCGTTTGCCGCTTATGGTCGCAACTTAGTCTGACCATCGTTTACTGTGCAATTTCAAGTCGTGCTGCAGCCGTAAAAGATTACTCATAACTTCAGTTTCTCGATCAAAAACCCTAACTTTGCATCCTTAATTTTTGAAGATACTTAATTGATGTATAGGGAATTTAAACAATTAGAACTAGCTAAAATAGGGAAAGAAATACTGGAGTTTTGGAAGTCGGAAAACATCTTTGAAAAGAGCATTTCCAGTCGGCCGAAATCTAATCCATTCACGTTTTATGAAGGTCCGCCTTCTGCTAACGGAATGCCTGGTATTCACCACGTAATGGGGCGCACCATTAAGGATATTTTTTGCAGGTATAAGACACTTAAAGGCTTCCAGGTAAAACGTAAGGGAGGATGGGATACCCATGGTCTCCCAATCGAGCTTGCTGTGGAGAAAAAACTCGGCATCACCAAGGAAGACATTGGTAAAAAAATCTCTGTGGAGGAGTACAATACTGCCTGCCGCGAAGAGGTTATGAAATACACTGATGTATGGAACGACCTGACTGAAAAGATGGGCTATTGGGTAGATCTTGAAAACCCGTATGTTACTTACGAAAACGAATACATTGAATCTTTGTGGTGGATCTTAAAGTCATTTTATGACAAAGGGCTCCTTTATAAAGGATATACCGTACAACCTTATTCTCCGGCTGCAGGAACAGGATTAAGCTCCCATGAGTTAAATCAACCCGGCACCTACAAGATGCTGAAGGATACTTCCATCACGGCGCAATTCTTTTTGAAAAAAGACCAGCAGCATCCTTTATCGGAGGTGTTGTTTAGTGGCGCGGGAGAGGAAACGGCGATCATTGCCTGGACCACTACCCCATGGACATTGCCTTCCAATGGTGCTTTGGCCGTTGGAGAGAAAATCACTTATGTAAAAGTGAAGACTTTCAATCAATATACCTTCTTGCCAATCAATGTGGTATTGGCGAAAGACCTGGTTGGCAAACATTTCAAAACAGAAGCTAAAGATGCTTCGTTTGAAGATTACAAAGGTGGTGACAAATTGATCCCCTGGACCATAACAGCAGAGTTTACCGGTAAAGAATTGGTTGGCTTACGCTACGAGCAGTTATTGCCATATGTGACCAATGCAGAACTCGAAGAAAAAGCTTTCCGTGTAATTCCTGCGGATTATGTGACTACAGAAGATGGTACCGGAATCGTGCACATCGCGTCGGTATTTGGAGCGGACGATTTCAGGGTCGCCAAAGAAAGTGGTGTACCTGCCGTAATGATCAAAGACGAGCAAGGAAACGAGCTTCCTTTGGTGAACAAACAAGGGAAATTTGTTGCGGAAGTAACTGATTTCGCCGGGCGTTATGTTAAAGAAGAATATTACAGCGACGAAGAACGCAAATCGGCTGATTTTAAATCTACTGATGTTCTATTGGCCATCAAGCTGAAAGAAGACAATAAGGCGTTTGACGTTAAAAAATACGAACACAGCTATCCTCATTGCTGGAGAACTGACAAACCCATCCTTTATTATCCATTAGACAGCTGGTTTATCAAAACCACTTCTGTGAAAGAGAAAATGGTGGCTTTGAATAAAACGATCAACTGGAAACCAGAATCTACCGGTACTGGTAGGTTTGGAAATTGGTTGGAGAACCTTGTAGACTGGAACCTATCACGTTCTCGCTATTGGGGTACACCGTTACCGATCTGGCGTACGGCAGATAGCCTGGAAGAAAAGTGTATCGGCTCTATCGCAGAACTAAATGCAGAGATCGCAAAATCAGTAGCAGCCGGATTCATGGAGGCTTCCTTTGAATTAAAAGACATGCACCGTCCTTATGTCGATGATGTGATTTTGGTGTCTTCTAAGGGAGAAAGAATGGTTCGTGAACTCGATCTGATCGACGTTTGGTTTGACAGCGGAGCGATGCCTTACGCGCAATGGCATTTTCCTTTTGAGAATAAGGATGAATTTGAGCACGCTTACCCTGCAGATTTTATTGCAGAGGGAGTGGATCAAACTCGTGGCTGGTTCTTCACACTGCATGCGATAGCAGTGATGCTGAGCGAAAGCAGCGAAGAGATCAAAGCGATCAACGAACACGTTAATAACGGTGGTGTTGCTTTTAAAAATGTCGTATCCAACGGATTGGTATTGGATAAAAACGGCAACAAAATGTCTAAACGTTTGGGCAATGGTGTAGATCCATTCTCCACCATAGACACCTATAGTGCAGATGCTACCCGCTGGTACATGATCAGCAATGCCTCGCCATGGGATAACCTGAAGTTTAACATGGACGGTTTGGATGAAGTACGCCGTAAGTTCTTTGGAACACTGTACAATACCTATGCATTCTTTGCGCTATATGCGAATATCGATAAGTTTGAAATTGATGAAAATAACCTGACCCCGGTTTCAGAACGTTCTGAACTGGATAGATGGATACTTTCATTGTTGCAGACGCTGACTGCTGAAGTAGATGAAAGTTATAAGACCTACGAGCCGACCAAGGCTGCAAGGGCCATTCAGACTTTTGTAGATGAGCATTTGAGTAACTGGTATATCCGGTTATCGCGTCGCCGCTTTTGGAAGGGCGAAATGACTGCTGATAAAAAGGCTGCTTATGAAACATTGTATGCCTGCTTAACGAGTATTTCTCAGTTGATGTCTCCTATCGCACCTTTTTTCTCAGACTGGTTATACCTGAACCTGACTGTAAATGATGAGCTTAGAGAAGTTCAGTCTATACACTTGACCACCTTTAAAGAAGCAGACACTTCTTTAATTGATATAGAACTTAACGAGCGTATGCACCTGGCACAAGACATCTCTTCGATGGTGTTGTCGTTGCGCAAGAAAATGGGCATAAATGTTCGTCAGCCGCTTGCGAAGATTTTAATCCCGGTATTGGATAATAAGTTCGCGGAAAGAGTGGATTTAGTGAAGGACCTGATTTTGTCGGAAACCAATATCAAAGAAATTGAGTATATCACTGACACGGCTGGGTTCATCACTAAGAAGATCAAGCCTAATTTCAAGGCACTGGGTCCGAAAGTAGGGAAAGACATGAAATCGGTTGCGGAAGCGATCACCAAATTAGATCAAGAACAACTGGCACAGTTTGAAGCCGATGGAAAATACACCATACCGGGTACCGCTTATGAGATAGACCTTTCTGATGTTGAGATTATGGCAGAAGATATCCCGGGATGGCAAGTAACCAACATGGGCAGTCTGACGGTGGCGCTTGATGTGACCATTACTGAAGAGCTAAAGCAGGAAGGATTATCACGCGAGCTGATCAACAGGATACAGAATTTGAGAAAAGAGTTGAATTTTGAGGTAACGGATAGAATTAACGTGAAGTTACAAAACCATAATCTGATAGCTAACGCGGTAGGGCAAAATAAGAACTACATTTGCTCGGAAATCCTGGCTGATGATGTGGTATTGGTTGAGGATGTAAATAGTGTAAACAAAATAGTGATCGACGACGTTGAACTACAGATTTCGGTTACAAAACAATAAATTATTATGGAAAAATCTACAAAAACAAGGTATTCTGATAACGAATTGCAGGAGTTTAGAGAGCTGATTCAGAACAAATTGCGCATGGCAAGAGAGGAATTTCTTGATTTAACAGGCTCTTTGAGCAGCCCTAACTCCAACGGTACTGAAGATACTTCAGGCACTTACAAGACATTGGAAGATGGCTCTGCTACCTTAGAAAAGGAACAATTGAACCAATTGGCAGCCCGTCAGAAAAAGTTCATTGAGAACTTAGAAGCGGCTTTAGTTCGTATTGAAAACAAAACTTATGGTATTTGCAGGGAAACTGGCAAATTGATCCAGAAGGAACGTTTGCGTGCGGTTCCACATGCTACGCTAAGTATGGAAGCTAAATTGAAGCAGTAATAATGAAAGGATATACTAAACCTCTACTTATTATTTTTCTTGTGCTCTTGGCTGATCAGGTTTTAAAGACCTGGATTAAAACACATATGTACATTGGCCAGGAGTTTAAAATTATTGGCAACTGGTTCATCATCCACTTCACAGAGAACAATGGAATGGCTTTTGGATTGGAGTTCGGAGGTGAATTTGGCAAACTGGCTTTATCGTTATTTAGAATCTTCGCCGTTGCCGGTATTGGTTATGGACTGCATTACCTGATTCAGAAAAAACACCACAGGGGGTTGATCCTGAATGTGGCATTGATCTTTGCCGGGGCACTGGGTAACATCATTGATTCCGTGTTGTATGGTAAGATCTATGGATATGCCGACCTTTTTCATGGCCGTGTAGTTGATATGTTCTACTTCCCGATTATGGAAGGACATTTTCCAACCTGGTTTCCAATATGGGCGGGAGAGGAATTTGTTTTCTTCAGACCTGTATTCAATATCGCTGACGCGGCTATTTCGGTAGGTGTAGTCATTATTCTGATCTTTCAAAAGACTTATTTTAAGGAAGAAGTTCAAGAAGAAATTGGCCCTAATAATGAGATAGTTGAAGAATAATCTTTGAAATCTTTAAATAACCTTGTGGAATTGGTATGATAATTACATCTATCTATCAAACACAGATGAAAATTTAAATATTATGAAAAAGTTATTAGCCATTGCCTTCGTCGCTTTATTTAGTTTAAGCGCAAGTGCTCAACAAGTAGATTTAAGAAAGAAGATAACAGTTAGTGGTTCCGCTGAGATGGAGGTGACTCCAGACATTATTTACCTGAGCATTTCATTAAAGGAGTATCTTAAAGACAACAACAGTAAAAAGAAAGTAGACATTACTACATTGGAAAACCAACTTTATGCTGCGGTTCAAAAAGCAGGATTAGAGAAAGAGAATTTAACTATCAACGACCTTTCCAGCTACAATTATGCTACTGAGAAAAAGAAGAATCCTGATTTCTTAGCGAGCAAACAGTATCGTTTAAAGGTGACTGACCTGAACAAATGGAACTTGATTCTTGGGGCTATAGATCCAAAGGGTATTGCTTACACCAATATTGAGAGCTATGACTACTCGAAAATCGAAAGCTTGAAAAAAGACTTGAAAGTTAAGGCATTGCAAGCTGCGAGAGTGAAAGCCGCTTATCTGGTAGAAGCGCTTGGAGATAAATTGGGAAGTGTGATCGACATTCAGGAGGTCAACAATGAGCAATACCCTCAACCCATGTACCGTACAAGCATGATGATGAAAGGCGCAATGGCTGATGCAGAGGCTGCTCCTGCGGAAATTGATTTTAAGAAAATAAAGTTGAATTACACTATGAATACTGTGTTTGAGATCAAATAATTTATGACTTAATCAACGGACAGTATTATTGAATATATTGTTTAAAAGCCTACCAAAACACTTTGGTAGGCTTTTTGTTATTCCAGACATATATCAACAAATCTTAAATATTATGAAAAAACTAATTTACTCTTTAGTGCTAGTTTTCACACTAGCCATCAGTGCGAACACAGTTTCAGCTGCAGAAAACAAAGACAAAAAAGAAATGACTGCCGAGCAGCAAGTTCAACTTCAAAGAATCACGAACCGTGTTGAAGAAATCAAAGCTATGGATAAGTCTAACTTATCTAAAGAAGAGAAAAAAGAGTTAAAGAGTGAGTTGAAAGAGATGAAAAAACAAGCTCGTGCAATGGGCGGAGGTGTTTATCTTTCAGTTGGTGCTATTATCATCATCATTTTATTATTAATCTTAATTTTATAGAATATTTCTATATCCACCCAAGTATAAAAAAAGCTTCCTGAAAGGGAAGCTTTTTTTTATTTAATAGAGAACTTTATGTCCGACAAACTCAAGATGTTATCATCGCAGGGTTGTAAAATAATGTCCATAGCTTACCTAATAATTCATGTTTGCCAGTATATCAGGAGCCATGAACCCGGCTACCAGCCCACCTATGATACAGAAAGCGGATAGCGCAAAAAGCGGGATAGCGGCAAACATATAATAGACCGGCAGGCTTTCCCGTACCTGGATAAAGTATCGGCTATAATCAACGGATTTGACGGGTATGATGTCAAGGAATATTTTTTCGAACAAAGAGGTGTTTGTTCCTTCTACCAGTGTTAGGCGATACCGCCCAGGTTCAGCGCAAAAACGATTCATTTCCATTCTGCCAGTATCAAATCCATTAAGATAAGGGCTAAAGAAGGACTTTGGCAAAGGGATTTCTGCACCCGACAAAACATTAGTTAATATAGGCCGGAATTTATCTACAGGCGTCTTCCTGAATAGCTGTCCTTTCTGCCAGATCGCATAAACTCCCGGTCGGGATATTTCAAATTCGACTTCTTTCTTCGTGAAGGGGATCTCCGTAATCACTTCACCGGTAAATACACCTTTGATCATCCGGATGGTTTTCATCAGAATGAATATGCCCAAAGGCACCAGGCAGAAGAAAAATATCCTAAATGCTATCAAACTCATTTTCTAATTATTTGGTGCCCGGTAAGGCATTTAATGGTGGATTTTAAATAACGCAATTAACGTTCTCAATCTGATTTTGAAACCATAGTAGATAATTTTCTATTTGAGGGTAACCAATTAATCCGGCATTAAAAAGGCCGATCATAATTTTGATCAGCCTCTTATCTTGATTGTAAATGTAACTAGTCGATGTATTCGAATCCTGTATATTTCACCAATGCCTCTGGAATCTTGATTCCCTTATCAGTTTGGTTGTTCTCCAAAATTGAGGCTACGATACGCGGCAACGCTAACGCACTACCATTCAGCGTGTGTGCCAGTTGAGTTTTGCCGGTCGCACCTTTAAATCTAAGTTTTAAGCGGTTACTTTGATAAGTTTCGAAGTTAGATACCGAAGACACTTCTAACCATCTCTGTTGTGCGGCACTCCAAACCTCCATATCGTAGGTCATCGCAGCTGCGAATCCAGTGTCGCCACCACACAAGCGGAGTACGCGATAGTGTAGGCCCAACTCTTGCAGGATAGACTGCACGTAAGCGCTCATATCTTCCAATACATCATAAGAAGTATCCGGATGAACCACTTGTACAATCTCTACTTTATCGAACTGGTGTAACCTATTCAGACCCCTCACATGCGCACCGTAAGACCCGGCCTCGCGACGGAAACACGGTGTGTAGGCTGTATTCTTAATCGGCAACTCTTCTTCTTTTAGGATTACATCCCTGTACAAATTGGTGACAGGGACTTCAGCCGTTGGGATCAGGTATAAATTATCTATACCTGAATGGTACATCTGCCCTTCTTTATCAGGAAGCTGCCCGGTACCGAAACCAGAAGCTTCGTTAACCAAATGTGGCACCTGCATTTCTCTATATCCCTTTTCCGTTGCACGATCCAGGAAAAAGTTGATCAGTGCACGCTGTAGCTTGGCTCCTTTTCCTTTATAAACTGGGAAACCCGCTCCTGTTATTTTCGTTCCAAGTTCAAAATCAATGATGTCATATTTAGCCGTTAACTCCCAATGCGGCAACGCGCCATCCGGAAGAACTGCAGGTTGACCATGTTCGTAGACCGTTTCATTCTCTTCGGCAGTACTCCCCGTTTTCACTAAGTGATGTGGAAGATTTGGTAATTGTACAATCAGGTTATGCAATTTCGTCTCTGCTCCGGTCAGCTGATCAGAAAGCTGTTTGTGTTGCTCCTTGCTGATGCCGGTCTGCGCCTTTAACGCTTCGGCTTCTTCCTTTTTTCCATTGCGCATCAACTCACCGATCTGTTTCGCACTGCTGTTCGCAGCTGCTGAAAGATTGTCTAGCGAAGTTTGAAGCTGTCTGCGCTCTTCATCAATGCTGATGATTTCATCAACCAGCTCAGGCTGTTTGAAATTTCGGACGCTCAATCGTTCTAAAACTTTCTCTCTATTTTCGCGGATATAGTTAACTTGCAACATTATTTTATATTTTGAACAAAGATAATAACATAACTGTGATTGGTAAACTATTTCTTGTCCCTACGCCCATTGGAAACCTGGAAGACATGACTTTTAGGGCGATAAGAATCCTGAAAGAGGCAGATATCATTCTCGCAGAAGACACCCGAACCAGTGCTCCGATGCTGAAACATTTCGGCATCGACAAGAAAGCTTATTCGCACCATCAGCACAATGAACATCAGGCAACGTCTGAGATCATCAAGTTTTTGAAAGAGGGAAAGAATGTAGCATTAATCTCCGATGCCGGTACACCAGCTATCTCAGACCCGGGATTTTTTCTCGTTAGAGAGGCCATCAAGAACGAGTTGGAAGTAGAGTGTTTACCTGGCGCCACTGCATTTGTACCTGCTTTAGTGAACTCCGGTTTACCCTCTGACTCCTTTGTATTTGAAGGTTTTTTACCGGTTAAGAAAGGCCGACAAACACGCTTCAAGAAACTGGCGGAGGAAGACAGAACAATCGTACTTTACGAAAGCCCGCATCGGTTACTAAAAACACTGGAAGAATTCGGACAATACCTGGGCGCCGACAGGCAAGCCTCTGTAAGCAGGGAGCTCACCAAATTGTATGAAGAAACGGTGAGGGGAACATTGGAAGAGATTAAATCATATTATGAAAACAATATATTAAAAGGAGAATTCGTAATTTGTATTGCCGGCTGTGAGCCAAAGAAAGCAAGCAAAAAGAATTTTGACTAAAGAGGTAAACTATGATATTAATAGATAGATTTTTAAGCGACGAACAAGATCCTAAAGCAGTTGAACGTGTATTGGGTAAACTCAACGATATGTTGAGCAGCAATGAAGAACTAATTTATTTAGCTGTTCAAAAGAAGCCTGCTGTTAATTTGTTGCCAGACTGTATCGCGGTAAGTAACAAACGCATTTTCTATTGTGAGCCTGGTAACTTCGGAATCACTATGAATTTTAAAGATATCTCCTGGAAAAGCATCAAGGAGGTTTCTTTTAAGGAAGAGTTCTTCGGATCGAAATTCATTTGCGTCCCGCAGCAGGGAGAAAATATCGTTACCGAATATGTACCAAAAGTGCAGGCCCGCAAATTGTACCAGGCGGCCAATGAACAATTGGAAAATTTCAAGGAACAACAACGGCAGATAGAGCTGGAAGAGCGGAGACCTACACCCTCACCAGTTACGGTAAATGCTTTTTCCGAAGAGCCAGAACCAGCTTTGAAGCAAGAACAAGCTGAGGACCATGACGCAACTTCGTTTGCTCCTCCGGTCGCCGAATCAGCTCCTGCACCTTTTTATACTCCCCCAAGTCCGGTCACTCCACCTGTTTCCGTTGTGGAAGAGCCAGAGGATGAAACTACTTTGAAGCTAAGGAAGCTTAAAACCTTGTTTGACAAGCACCTCATTACGCAGGAAGAATATGAGGCCAAGAAAGCCGATATTCTTGACGCGCTATAATTTCTTTTGATACCAACCAGATGAACGCCAAGAACACCTCGCTCCTCGCTCTTTTAAGTGCTTTTTTATTGTGGCTTGGCTGGCCTCCTATTCCCTATACTACGCCGGTTTTGTTAGTAGCACTAGTCCCTTTATTAATCGCTATCAACGGAATTAAAACTGGGAATAGCCTTAAAAAAGGTAAGCGAATTTTTCTTACTGCCGGACTTACGTTCCTAATTTGGAATACCGCGAGTATATATTGGGTATATAATGCGATTAGTGCGGTAAATGATCCTTTCACTGCGGCGCTTGTTTCCTTGATACCTTATGGCCTTGGCGCTTTCCTCATGACTTCAGCATTTTGGTTGTATTACCGACTAGACCGTGTAGCCAATAAGTATGTTGCATACGCCGGGCTCATCTGTTTTTATATTTCCCTGGAATTTCTGCATCAAACCTGGGACCTTTCCTTTCCATGGATGACCCTGGGAAATGGGTTATCGGGAATACACCAATTGGTGCAATGGTATGAGTTTACTGGTGCATACGGAGGGTCTCTGTGGATTTTATTGAGCAATGTTCTCGCTTATGAAGCTTACACCGCCTATCGAAAAAATACGGGTTCTAGAAGACTGAGGCCTTCCTTTATATGGCTAGCGGTATTAATTGTGCCAGCTGGCTATTCCTTAATTCGGTATGATCAGTATGTCGAAAAGGAAGTACCAGTAAATGTGGTAAGTGTTCAACCTAACATCAATCCATATGACAAATTCGGCGCTATGGCCGCAATGGATCAACTGGATGTATTGATCAAGCTATCTGATTCAGTTGCACAGCCCAATACGGAGTACTTCCTTTGGCCTGAAACGGCGATCCCACAGTCGGTATATGAAGACCAAATCAGAAATAGTGCCTCTTATATCAAAGCTCAATCCTTTTTAAGCAAATACAAAAACGGAACGCTCATAACAGGAATTGAAAGCCGCAAATTTTACCAGGACAAAGAAACGATTACCGCTAGGTCCTTGGACGGTGGGTATGTCGACAGTTATAACACGGCGATGCAGGTGGAGAATTCTGCTAACGTACAATTTTATCATAAATCTAAGCTGGTTCCAGGAGTGGAAAAGATGCCATTTCCTACGGCATTGGGATTTTTAGCGCCAATTTTTGAAGGCTTTGGTGGCACAGTAGGTGGTTACGGCTGGCAAGATCACCCCGGCGTATTTTATGCTTACAGTGGCATTGGGGTTGCCCCGGTAGTGTGTTATGAATCCCTTTGGGGAGGCTGGATTGGAGAATCTGTTAAAAATGGCGCTCAATTTATAGCAATAATTACCAATGATGGCTGGTGGGGAAATACTTCCGGCAAGGACCAGCACCTCCTATATGCGAAACTAAGGGCTATTGAAACCAGAAGATATGTGGTACGTTCTGCAAATACAGGCATTTCCTGCTTCATTAACCAGCGTGGCGATATCACCCAGAAAAGCAAATGGTGGACACGAACTACATTAAAAGGCAATGTCAACCTAAATGATGAGCTCACCTTTTATGTGATTCATGGCGACTACCTGCCGAGGGCATTTGCAGTATTAAGTGCCCTATTTTTAGTCATCATAGCTTACAAGCGCTGGTTTAAAAAGGCTTAAGACAGATACTTTCCTACAATCGGCATTCTTCTTCCCATTCCGAAAGCTTTGGGCGATACCCTTAAAATAGGTGGCGTCTGGTAGCGCTTAAATTCTGCCGTATTCACCATTTTAATAATCCTTCTTACCAGTGCTTCGTCATAGCCTTGCGCAATAATTGAAGAAGAACTTTGCTTTAACTCAATGTACTGAAACAAGATCTTGTCCAGCACATCATATTCAGGCAAAGAATCTGAATCTTTCTGATCCGGTCTGAGTTCCGCAGAAGGCGCTTTGACGATCGAATTCAAAGGAATCAATTCTGCATCCTTGTTGATGAACTTAGCCAGTTCATAGGCCTGAGTCTTATAGACATCCCCGATCACACCGATCGCGCCACACATGTCGCCATATAAAGTTCCATACCCAACCGCACACTCGCTTTTGTTCGAGGTATTCAAAAGAATATAACCGAATTTGTTAGACATCGCCATTAAGATGATCCCACGACAACGTGCCTGGATATTTTCCTCAGCAAGGTTTTGCGGCAAGTCTTTGAACGCGGGTCTAAGCACACTTTCAAAAGCATCTGCAGTTTCTTTGATGGGGATAATTTCATGCAGGCAGCCGAAATTATCTACCAGATCCAATGCATCTTTAATGGAATGATCTGAAGAATATTTGGAAGGCATCAATACGGCCATTACGTTTTCCGGTCCGAGTGCCCTGCAAGCTAATGCGCATACAATTGCAGAATCAATGCCGCCAGACAATCCCAGAACGGCTTTACTGAAGCCAGACTTGGCAAAATAATCCTGAATTCCCAGAATTAATGCATTATAGATTTGCTCAATATCTGAAACAGGCAGGTGTTGTTTGGGTGCAAAACCTATAATATCATTCCCCTTTACCTCATAGATCCGAAGGTCTTCTTTAAAATACTCCATTTCGTCAAGCAGATTCCCCATTCTATCGAAGGCCAAAGAACCTCCGTCAAATACGATCTCCGTCTGCGCACCAACCTGATTGACGTACAATAAAGGGAGGTTATACTTTTTAGCGTTATCTGCCAAGACGACCATCCTTTCATCATCGTGAAAATAGGAGAAAGGAGAAGCCGCGATGTTGATCATGAGGTCGGGCTGCTGAAGGATCAGCTGGTCCATAGGGTTGGAAACATACAAGGGATTATCGTTGATGTTCCAAAGATCCTCACAAATGGTTAATGCGATTTTTCTTCCTTTAAAATTGATGCATTCGAATTCACTACCGGGCTCGAAGTACCGGTATTCATCAAAGACATCGTAGTTGGGCAGTAAGGCCTTTTTAGCGGTTGCCTTGATCTCCCCATCTTCTATAAAGTATGCGGCGTTGTAAAGATCTTTCCCCGCAACCTTTGTGTTTTTTATTGGAAGGCCTAAAATACAGGCAATATCAGTACAATGTGCAGCAATTTGAAGCGCAGATTGATGACAAAGCTCAATGAACTCATCGAATTCAAGAAAGTCTCTTGGTGGATAGCCACATACGGCAAGTTCTGCGAAAACAACCAAATCAGCACCTCCACTTTTGGCAGCGTGAATGTGTTCAATAATCTTCTTAATATTAGCTTCAAAATTTCCAATGTGGTAGTTCAGTTGCGCAAGGGCGATCTTCATATATCCGCTTAAATCTATTTAAAAAAAGACACCAATATTAATGCCGACATAGTGGTTCTTAACAGTTGAATTTTTTGAACTCGTGATATCTGTAAACCCATTATTAAATGTCAAACCCGTAGTAATGCTTGTGTTTCCGGAAACATCAAACTCTGCACCAGCGCCAATGATCAGGCCTGCACGGTAAAATTTGATGTTGTCTTTGATATTTACATCCCGGCCGGATGTTCCGCCGACAAGGTCGAAATCTTGTTTAGCGCCTATCATAAATCCATTGGATAAACCAAACTGCCCGTAATACCGCACTTCATTGATTTTTACAGTTTTTAACTTCAGCGTAAGTGGAACTTCAATGTATTGAAGTTTATATTTTATTTCGTTTTCAAATTGTGACGGGGCGCCACCAGTGCTTCCAAGAGTCACCACCTCGGTACTCTTGCCATTAATCGTGGTTATAGTTAAGCCTGTCGCAAAACTATAGTTCTGAGTGAAATTGAAATCACCCATCAATCCGTATGAAAATCCGAGCGATACCCCGTTGCTTTTACCGATATCAGGTTTTACCCAACCGATGGTAGGATGCGCTGTTAAACCGAGTCTGAAACCATAATATGGAGAGGAAGAATCCTGAGCGAAAGCGCTTCCGGTAAAAAACAAAAGCAATAACCCAATAAATGTTCTTTTCATAATTATATTTGTTATTAATGATGTATAACGTGATATACCGCCAAAGCTATCTATTTTTTCTTTTAAAAGCGATAAAGCCCCTGGCCGGAAATCGGTTGTTATGGCTTGCGGGGTTGTGCGTGTTGTCTTCTTGTAAACGATCAAACAGACCTGACGTAAGTGCAATTCCAGTCCGGGTGAAGATCGAAAGGTTCGACAAAGATCTTTTTGCAGGCAAGGGCAAAGACATTGCTCAAACAGATGCCCTTTTGAACAAAAAATATGGTACGTTCTACAAGGATTACGTAAACCGCATCGTGGGTGACGGCAAATATACTGGTCCGCAAATTTTAGCCACCCTATATAAAGACCAGGCTTATACAGATCTGAACAATGAGGCAGAATCCGCTTTGACTGAAATGACTACCACGGAAGCTGAACTCACCAACGCATTTAAATATATTAAGTATTATTACCCATCAAGCAGAACGCCTAAGTTCATCTCCTTCGTGTCTGGATTTGCGGTACAGACGCCTATCGGGGATGAATACCTCGGAATAGGACTGGATATGTTCATGGGCAAAAACAGCAAGTTTTACAAGGGTATTGTTGAAAGTGTTCCTGGATACATCTCCCGAAGGTTTGCTCCGGAATATGTAGTTCCAAGATTAACAGAAACTTTCGCCAGGGAAGAGCTGTTTCCTGAGCGTGATGAAGACAGAACCTTAGTTTCGAAAATGATCCATAATGGGAAGATCCTTTATTTTATGGACCAGGTATTGCCTGAGGGGCTGGCTGACAGTCTCAAGATCGGCTACACGACGCAGCAGCTGGAATGGTGTAAAACTTATGAAGGTAACATCTGGGGGTTCTTCTTAGAAAACAACCTGCTGTTTGACACCGACTACCAAAAGATGCAGGTGTATTTAAGCGAAGGACCTTTCACGCCGGGTCTCGGAGATAGAAATGAATCTGCGCCAAAACTTGGCGTTTGGATGGGCTGGCAGATGGTTAGGAAGTATATGCAGGAAAACAAAGACATTACGCTTCAACAGCTGATGGCGGAGAAGGATGCCCAAAAGATTTTAACACTTTCCAAATACAAACCGAAGTGATATGAAAATAGGAATAGTTTTATCGGGTGGCGGAATTAGAGGGATAGCCCATCTGGGAGTATTGAAAGCATTTATCAATGCGGGTATCAAGTTCAGTCACATCAGCGGAACCAGTGCCGGATCTATCGCCGGCGCGTTTTATGCTGCTGGAATAGATCCTGAAGAAGGATTAAACATTTTTATAAAAACTAAAATACTCCGGTTTATCAGACCTGCAGTCGGTTCCTTAGGATTGATTAACATTGAGCACACGGCTGAGATCCTTAAAGATTATTTTCCGGACGACAGCTTCGAAAGCTTAAAGATTCCACTCACCATTGCGGCCACGAATTTTAGTGAAGGTAAGCTTGTATACTTTAATAAAGGGCCTTTGATCAGAACCATTCAGGCCTCAAGTTGTATTCCCGGAATATTCAAGCCCATTATCATCAATGAACAAATGTATGTGGATGGTGGAATCCTGAACAATTTCCCGGTAGAGCCCCTTATTGGGAACTGTGATTTCATCATCGGATCTTCTTGTAATCATTTAAAGTCCGTTGATAAAATTACCAATATCACCTCCTTGATCACGCGTGCCAGCATCATGTCTATCAACAAAGATATGGAGGAAAAAGCGACGCTATGCCATGTGTTGATAGAACCAAAGGGGATGGGAGAGATCAATACCTTTGATATGAAAAAGGCTGAAACTATATATTGGCTGGCCTATGAAGAAACTTTAAAGGCAATCAAGAACAATGAAAGCCTGAAATTCTTAGCACAAAAACCACTCAAAAAACTCAGTTAAGCCTGCAAGGCCACCAGTGCTTCTCCCTGCAAAACAGGAATGGCGCTACAGATATTCAACTGCAGACAGAACTTTACATCTTCCTCGATATTAAGCGCAGCAAGGCGGTGACTATGTGAAGATTTGTTGATGTAGGCCCGAAGGTCGTTTTTGGCCAATTGGAAAAGATCCTCCGCTGCAACACTCGAATCGTCGAAATGACTGAACTCTTTTCTCAATTCAGCTACCACTGCACCAGCAAAGAGCGTGTCTTCAAGATTGAAATTATCTTTCCATCCGGCACAAAGTAGCAACACGTTTTTATCTTGCAATTTCAACCAATCGCAAAGCGGCTTCAGGTTTAAGAAAGACCCGATAACAACCTGATGTGCCCTGGCCCTTGCAAGGTGCAAGGCTTTGGTTCCGTTGGTAGTTGTGAGTACTACTGTCTGCCCCCCTACTTTTTCTTTAGTATAGGAAAATGGAGAGTTTCCAAAATCGTATCCCTGAACTACTTCTCCATTTCTTTCTGCAGCCAGCAAATAACCCTGATCGGCATAGTTCAGGCAATCTTCTACCTGGGCAACCGGTATAATCGCGGTTGCCCCATTTTCAATGCCGTAAACTATGGATGAGGTTGCCCTCAAAATATCAATCACCACGACAATACTATCTTCAATGGCGTACAAATCCAGCAATGCAGGAGTTAGACAAACCTCCAGACGTTTTTCCATACCAGCAGCTAACTATTTATAAAAAGGGAACTTAACTACTTTAGCCTTAATGTTGGCGTTTCGGATGACAATGAAAATCTCCGTACCTTCTTTATCAAAACCTTTGTTTACGTAACCCATTCCGATTGCCTTCTGCAAAGAAGGAGCTTGAGTTCCTGAAGTAACCTTACCTATGATATTTCCTTCCGCATCCGCAATTTCATAGTCGTGGCGTGGAATTCCTCTGTCGATCATCTCAAATCCAACAAGTTTACGTTTGATACCTGCCTCTTTTTGCGCTAACAGTGCTTCTGAGTTGGTAAAAGATTTAGTGAATTTAGTGATCCAGCCGAGGCCTGCTTCAATTGGCGAAGTAGCGTCATCAATGTCGTTTCCGTATAGGCAGAAACCCATTTCCAAACGTAAAGTATCACGTGCACCTAAACCAATCGGCTTGATGCCCTGCGGTGCTCCTGCTTCAAAGATAGCATCCCAGATTTTATCAGCATGTTCATTGTCGAAATAGATCTCAAAACCCCCTGCTCCAGTGTAACCGGTAGCGGATATGACCACATTGTCAATGCCCGCAAATGTTCCTTTAACAAAAGTGTAGTATTCCATAGCCGCCAGATTGACTTCTGTTAAACTTTGCAATGCTTCTGCTGCTTTAGGACCTTGAATGGCCAATAGAGAAGTTTTGTCTGAAATGTTGTGCATCTCCACACCCTTGGTATTGTATTTTTGAATCCAATTCCAATCTTTTTCAATGTTGGAAGCATTTACCACCAACATATAGGTTTTCTCATCTATTTTATACACCAATAGATCGTCTACAATTCCACCATCTTCGTTTGGCAGGCAAGAATACTGAACTTTACCATCATACAATTTTGAGGCATCATTACTGGTTACCCTTTGAATAAGGTCCAGTGCATTTTCTCCTTTTAAAATGAACTCCCCCATGTGACTCACATCGAATACTCCAACACTGGTTCTAACTGTGGTGTGCTCGGCATTTATGCCTTCGTATTGAACGGGCATATTGTAACCTGCAAAAGGCACCATTTTAGCGCCAAGTGATTTATGTTTTTCTGTAAGTGCGGTATTATTCATATGAAGTATCTATAAAACGTGTGCAAAATTAAGGAAAATTTAGGCACTAATCAGTTTTTGATAGATATTCAGCATTTTTTCGGAGATGATAGAGATATCGTGATCGCGCTCCACCGTTTTTCTTGCATTTTCACCAATTTCCCTCCACTTATTTGGGTTTGTTAAGCATTGCAAAATCGACCTGTAAAATTCGTCAGCCGTATTGGCGATTAAGATATCTTTTCCAGGATTGCATCTGATCCCTTCAGCCGCCATGCTTGTTGCGATGATACACTTCTTCATGGCCATGCCTTCAATGATCTTCACGCGCATCCCACTACCGGCAAGCAGTGGAACTATCATGATGTCCTTAGAATTTATAAATTCTACCGCATCAAAAATCTCTCCTTCTACCACCAGGTTTTCTGAATCATATTCAAAAAATTCGCGTTGCATATTTTTACCGGCAATGTAAAACCTCAACTCACTGTTGAGTGGCTCGATGTCTGGCCAGATCTCATCAAGAAACCATTCCAGTCCTTCTTTATTCGGTCGCCAGTCCATTGCACCCAAATGAAAGAGTGTTGGGAAAGTGTTTTTGCGATCTCCAGTCACATACCTGTCGAAATCCAAAGCTACAGGAAAGACCTCTATGCCTACGGCACAACCAAATCGAAGAATACTTTGCCTATCCTGCTCGCTAATGGCGAATACCTGATGAAAGCGATTGATTTGTTCCGTCTCGTAAACCTTTAGCCTCCTTGCCAGGAACTGTAGGTATTTTCGTCTCGGCGTAAAGCGTTCAATTCTAGCTACGCGTTCCCAAACATCAAATTCGATATTGTGCGCCCGATATACAATTTTAGCTGAGCTGTTTGCTTTTACAATGTCCAGGTAAGGGACTACAAATAACCCCTCAAACTGGACTACATCGAACATATTTTCTCTTAGAACGTCTTCCAGGATTCTTTCTGCTTCATCATCAAAATAGCGCGAAACGTTGTAAGACTGGTTCGAAAAGATATTGAACAATGCACCCCAAACGTTAACCTCTGTATCTAAGCTGAAAGAGTGAAACCTAATATTTTCAAAAACAGGATCATAGATATCTTCGACATCTACCTTGTATTTTACTGGATTGATGCTGAAAAGCGTAACCTCAACCCCGAGGCGCAGCAAACCCTTGATCGTGTTGTATACCACAATCGGATATCCGCTGTTGGGCGGAAATGGGACCTGATTTGTTAGAATAAGCGTTTTCAACGTAGGTGAAAATACTAATTATACTTCGCTTTCTAAAAATAGTTCGAGTTGCGGGTCTGTAATCGTAAAGGTTTTACGGTGGTACGGTGATAAACCATGCGCTAAAGCTGCCGTTCTATGCACAATGGTAGGATAACCTTTATTTTGGTGCCATTGATAATGAGGATATTGACTAGAAATATTAGTCATATATTCATCCCGGTGTGTTTTTGCTAAGATTGAGGCAGCAGCAATATTTAAATATTTTCCATCGCCTTTAATGATGCAAGTGTGCGGAATATTCTCATAGGCTTTAAACCTGTTCCCATCAATGCTGAGGTGCTGAGGCTGAATGGCAAGTTTCTGAACAGCGCGGTGCATGGCAAGAAAGGAAGCGTTTAAAATGTTGATCTGATCGATCTCTATATTGTCTACTTCCGCAACTGCCCAGGCTAGCGCTTCCTGTTCAATGATGATGCGTAAAGCACAACGTTGTTGATGCGTCAATTTCTTAGAATCATTGAGCTCCCCAGGATTGAAATTCTTCGGCAAAATAACTGCAGCGGCGAATACAGGTCCGGCTAAACACCCTCTGCCAGCTTCATCGCAGCCAGCTTCCAACAATTCTTCCTGATAGCAGTTCAACAACATCGTACAAAGTTAATAATATTCAATTAAACAGAAATATTTTGGGACTTCACATCAAAGGCATCTCTTAATCCAATGGCCAGCAGATTAAAAGCATAAACCGTGAGCATAATTGCCATGCCGGGAAGCACAGCTAAATAGGCCGCATCCATGATAATATAACCATAATGTTCTTTAATCATGGTTCCCCAGCTGGGCATTGGCGGCTGTGCGCCGAATCCAAGAAAGCTCAGGCCCGTTTCGAGCAGAATAGCTGCTGCAAAGTTAGCCGACGCCACTACAAGTATTGGCCCCGCAATGTTGGGCAAAATATGTTTGGTAATGATTCTGCTGGTAGAGAAGCCCAATGCTTTCGAAGCCTCTACAAACTCCACTTCTTTTAAGGCCATAACCTGCCCCCTAACCAACCTGGCCACATCTACCCAAGTGGATAAACCAACAGCAATAAAGATTTGCCAGAAGCCTTTTCCCAAGGCAAAAGAAATCGCGATCACCAGTAAGAGAGATGGCAATGACCAAATTACATTCATCAGCCAACTGATGGAAGCGTCAACTTTACCTCCGAAATACCCTGCGATGGCGCCCAGCCCTACCCCAATAAATAGGGAGATCAGGACTGCCATCAGACCAACGGACAGCGAAACCCGAATGCCTAAAATGAGACGGCTCAATAGATCACGACCATAAATATCTGTACCCAGCCAATATTTCTGATGGTACTGGTACTCACCTATAACCAAGGGGTAGACCTTCTCCTCCGCCTGTTCATCATCGCCAATATACTCGCGGGCATAAATATGGTTTCCTTGTTTTCTTAACGACGTAACCGGGATACTTTTGAAATTAGCTTCCTGTCCGGATAACATCCTTTCGAAGAAATTAACTTGTTTGATGTGTGTATTTCTACTGATGATCAGGAACTGAAAGACCCGACCCGGCTTCCTGTTGCTCAACTGAAGGTGCATCGTGTTGGCTTGCGGCGTCTTATCCGGAGTGATTAAATAACCCAATATGCCCATCACCATCAATAGAAGAATAAATATAAGTCCACTCAAAGCAAACTTATCACGCTTAAATCGTCTCCAAATCTGTTGAGAAGGGCTGTTATTCTGATCCATTACTTTACCATTCTACCTTTCCAGTTGTACTTGCCGGAGTTACCTGCGATTCCAATATAAACAATGTACAGGATATGCATGATATTTAATATTGGAAGCAGGATCAGAAGCTTTTGTCGGCCCGCGAACTTGGTAACGCCAATGAGGAATGTAAACTCCAATATGATTTTAATCACCAACTGCGTAAGGGCAACTTTCAACAGCGATAACATAAATATACCTGCGATCAGGTTTAGTATGATGCTCACGTTAAATACCCATATCGTTACCCCTAGGACAATAATGCCTTTATTTTTGTAACGTGTGCTTTTGGAGGCCCATCGTTTCCTTTGCTGTATAAATTCACCCAGGGAAGCTTTAGCATGCGTGTATACGATGGCATTCTTATTTTTAAGAAACCCGATCTTATCGCCATACTTTGCAGCCATTTTGTGTAACAAGAGTTCATCATCACCCGAGGCAAGGTCGTCGATACCAGTAAACCCACCAACCTCATAAAATGCTTTTTTCTCATAAGCAAGATTTGCACCGTTGCAGGTAGAAGGCTTATTGTTACCGATAGTAGAAGCACCCAGGCCAATCAGGTACAGAAATTCTAACGATTGGGCGCGCTCAAAGAAACTGTGTTCTTCGAAATAAGTTACCGGTGAAGAGATCATTTTAAAGTCGTTTTCTTCATAATAAGCGACGATGGTGGACAGCCATTCTGGGCCCATCCTACAGTCTGCATCGGTGGTAATGATTAAGTCGCCCCGACATTGTCCAATCGCCGTTTGGATCGCTTTTTTCTTATATGAGTTCAGCGCGCTTGACTCGTTCAAGGTGATCAACTTAACGCCTTGATCGGCGTAGGAAGCTACAATCCTACCGGTATTATCAGTGGAATGATCGTCAATAATAATAATTTCTGTCAGCGTTTTCGGATAACGCTGGTTCAGCAAATCTGCTATAGTTTTTGAAATGATCTGTTCTTCGTTTCTGGCAGCTACGATGATAGAGACACTGGTAGATCCGACTTTTTCAACAGGCTTTTTAAAGTCAGTTAACCTACTCCATCCCCTGATAAAGGAGCACACCACTAGAAAGTAGATAAACGTGAGCAGGTAAGAAAAGAAACTAATTGCGCTGAGTATTTCCAAAGAAATTGAGTTTAATCACGAAATAAGAGCCTAAGATAGCAGGAATTATAATATTAATAAGCCATATGCTCGCCGTGCATGCGATAACGGCCACATCCTGATTGGTTACCGAACTAAAAAAATAAGATGCAGTCACACTGCGAACGCCGATATCGAACAAGTCCAGAGAGGGCAGTGTGGATTGAACAAAGAAGAGAATACTTACCATCATCAAAATATCCAGGTAATGTATTTGAGGGATAAGCCAGTAAAACAGAATGAAATATTGACTACTGAACACCGCATACCTCGCCAAACAAAACAGCAGGATTTTCAGTAGTTCTTTTTTCTGATACCTCCCCAGAATGCTGTAAAACTTTTTGTACTTCCGGGTAAACCTCATGGAAAGCAAGAGCCCGTTCAGCCATTTAATATTGAAATAGAAAATGAGGAAGAATGCACAGAACATGATGGAGAGCACCAGCAATGCGTAAAACAACCTATAGTCTAAATCAGAAAAACGGTAGATAAAAAAGCAGAGTGCAATGGCTCCGAAAATGTTAGTGAGTACCATCTGACCAATGTTGCCGACTGCCATGGCCACGACGCCCACAATCCTTCTTTTCGGGGATAAAAAGAATACCCTTCCTCCATATTCACCCAGCCTGTTGGGTGTAAATACAGCCCAGGTTAATCCGCAAAATACAGATTCGATTGCCCTCCAAAGACTAATCCGCTCCACACCTGAGATCAGTTTCTTCCATTTTATAGCTTCGAGGCCCCAGTTTACAAACATGAGTAGAATCACAGTCCCCATCACCAAAGTAACTTCCAGCGTAGGAATATTTCTTATCAAATGATTGAAGGAGCTCAGGTTCTGGTTGGTAGTAAGCTTGTTATAAATAAACCAAAACGCAAATAAGACGATGCCGGCCTTTATAAAAACTGAGAAGATCTTTTTGTACTTGGTGGTCACTTTGTTCCTTTTACTATCTGCAAATATGCTTAATATTGTGGTAATGTTGATCGAAAAAAAAGAGCGTATAATCATGGGTATAGATCCTGGTACATCCATAATGGGTTACGGGGTTGTCCTTGAGCGAGGTAGCAAAATTGAACTCATCACGATGGGAATTGTCCGGATGGACCATATGGATGACCACTTCCTCAAACTACAGCGTATTTTTGAAAAAACAATCGTCTTACTTGACGAATTTAAACCTGATTTCCTCGCGCTTGAAGCACCATTTTACGGAAAGAATATTCAGGTCATGCTAAAACTGGGGAGGGCACAAGGTGTAGCGATGGCAGCCGCTTTATCCAGAAATATTCCTATCGCAGAATATGCACCACGGAAGATCAAGCAGTCGATTACGGGAAATGGAAATACGAGTAAAGAGCAGGTGGCAGCGATGTTGCAGCGGCTCTTGAATTTTAAAGAGACTCCAGAGTTTTTAGATGCCACAGATGGACTTGCCGTTGCCGTTTGTCACTCTTTTCAAAGAGTAACTACATCAGGCACCGGCAAGTCCTATTCTGGTTGGGAGGCGTTTGCTAAAGACAACAAAAAGCGGGTTAAATAGCTTTCGGAAGTGCTAGTTTGTTTTTACGGAAATGCTTATAAGTGAAATATCCGATGGCTATCAATAAAATCAGCATCCATAAGTTAGCTATAGCCAATATCAGTTCCATAAAAATCACCCATCCGTTTTGAATGTTCAGCCAAAGTCTGTTGAAAAAATGTGGACGATAGTCTTCCAACCTATCATTAGCTACGACCAACTTCTGCATCGTATTGTCCTGATAAAAATTAAGGGTGATGATGCTGTAATTGACACTATTGTCAATCATTAGATTCTGAATCTTATTATCTACGTAGCTGTCTTTAAGATCTAGTGCGGTCTCTACGTTGTTGCTTTTTTTATTGGCATGCTTATTCAGTTGGCTGACCGCCTCTACCCTATTCTGGTTCTTCAATTTGTTGGCCAGATAGGTAATGCTTTGGTCATCCATCGTCATTGATTGCTGGTCAATAAATACGGCCATCTTGGCTACCTTGTTGGTAAACTCATCAATTTTATCAGAAGGAACCCGTGCAGTTATGGAACCCTCAGTGCGATAGGAAGTGAGCTCAATTAAAGAGTCTGTAGAATATTTAACCTTTTCAGTCCGCTGGATAGTGCTTTGGACTGAAAACTGGGCTAGGGTGCCTTTGTCGGCTTTGATTACGGCACTTATTTTCTCTTTGGTTTGCTGAACATTCTTCACACGGAACCTCATATCCGCCGTCTTAATAATCTTTTCTTCGGCGGTTGTATCTGAGGCTTCCAGTGATGCGGAGGTTTGGTCGGAAGTGTCGCCGAATGAGCGTTTTTCTTTGTTGCAACCAAACAGGGCCACAATCAGTAGCAGGGGGAATAGGAGCTTATTCATATATCAATTGGTTAAGGTTTCCCTTTAATACCAAAGCCCGAAATAGGTAACCTTAAACCGCCATAACGATAGTTTAAACGGCGAAATGCGCGCAAATAAAAAAGTCCTCCACAGGTAGTAACTGAGGAGGACTTTTCTATGTGAAGCTACTTAGGAACTAAGCAGCCAATATTTTAAATACACCTTTGCAAGCGATGAAAGCACCAACAAAAAGGATTGCCCATGAAACGATAGACAACGTCATAGAATCAAATGCAAAACGAAGATAAACACCTACAATGCTCACCAAAACACCCGCCACAATCATGGTGTAGATGGAGGTTTCATTGGCTCTTTTCATGCTTTCTTCTGTACTTTTATTCGTTGTATTTTCCATTTCCAAATTATTTATGGTCAAAAATAATATAATAATCCTAATCCTGTATGCTTATCCGAATAAATTACTATCCGTTTAAGGCAGCAGCACCACTCACAATCTCTGTTAACTCTGTCGTGATTGCAGCTTGACGAGCCTGGTTGTAAGACAATTTCAATGCTTTCAATAAATCTCCTGCATTTTCTGTTGCTTTATCCATGGAAGTCATACGTGCGCCATGCTCTGATGCATGTGAATCCAAAACAGCTTTGTAAAGCTGAATTTTAATTGACTTCGGAATCAGTTGCTCTACGATATTTTCTTTTGAAGGCTCAAGGATATAATCAATATTAGCTTCCTTAACGTGTTCTTCTGTCGCATTTTTTGGCAATGGCAACAACTGCTCGGTAGTCAAAATCTGTACTGCAGCGTTTTTGAACTTATTATAAACCAACTCCACTTTATCGAATTCACCTTTCTCAAACCCAGCCATAATCGACTCGGTAATTTTAGTTACATTCTCGAAAGTAAGCGCAGTGTACACCTCGTTGTTGTTTCCGATGATGTTGTAATTGCGTTTCTCATAAAAATCCTGAGATTTTTTACCGATAGCCACAATGCTAACATTACCCTTTTTGTATTGCTCACTGTACTTGCTGGCAATTAAATTGTTCGTTGCTTTAATCACATTCATGTTAAAAGCACCTGCAAGTCCACGGTTTGAAGAAACAACGATGATCAACACCTTATTCGGTTCACGCTCCTGGATAAAAGGAGAAGATGATCCTTCTAAGCTAGCTGAAAGATTTCCTAAGATCTCTTTCAGTTTAGTAGCATACGGACGTAATTGTATAATAGCATTAGTAGCACGTTTCAACTTAGCAGCCGAAACCATTTTCATGGCTTTGGTGATCTGCTGCGTAGATTGTACTGACGCTATACGAATTCTTACTTCTTTTAAATTTGCCATTATCTATAATTAGTATCTGCCCGAAAGCTCTTTTGCTACAGTTTCCAACACCCCTGTAATGGTATCATCAAACTTACCCGCTTTTAAAGCGTTTAAAGTGTCAGGATGACGCAATTCCAGTTGTTGTAAATATTCTGCTTCAAACTCCCTTACTTTATTGATAGGAACTGAACGCATTAAGTTTTTAGTACCGATGTAAATGATCGCAACTTGTTTCTCTACAGTCATAGGAGAGAACTGACCTTGTTTAAGGATCTCCACGTTACGCGCACCTTTATCTAATACTGATTTTGTAGCCGCATCCAGGTCAGAACCGAATTTAGAGAATGCCTCTAGCTCACGGTATTGTGCCTGATCCAACTTCAAGGTACCAGCAACTTTTTTCATTGATTTGATCTGCGCATTACCGCCTACACGTGATACCGAAATACCCACGTTGATAGCCGGACGAATACCAGCGTTAAACAAGTTACTTTCTAAGAAGATCTGTCCGTCTGTAATAGAGATTACGTTCGTTGGGATATAAGCAGAAACGTCACCAGCCTGAGTTTCGATGATTGGTAATGCAGTTAATGAACCACCACCTTTTACGATTCCTTTTAATGATTCAGGAAGATCGTTCATTGCCTGAGCAATTTCATCGTTAGAGTTGATCTTAGCGGCACGTTCTAACAAACGACTGTGAAGATAGAAAACGTCACCAGGATAAGCCTCACGACCCGGTGGGCGACGTAACAACAAGGAAACCTCACGGTAAGCAACAGCTTGCTTAGAAAGATCATCATAAACGATCAAAGCTGGTCTACCCGTATCACGGAAGAACTCACCGATTGCAGCACCAGAGAATGGAGCGTAGAACTGAAGCGGAGCAGGCTCAGCAGCAGAAGCGGCAACAACTACCGTATAAGGCATTGCACCGTTTTCTTCCAGCGTACGCACGATGTTCGCTACAGTACTTGCTTTTTGTCCGCAAGCAACATATATACAATATACAGGATTACCTGCTTCGTAAAATTCTTTTTGATTGATGATCGTATCGATACATACCGCAGTTTTACCAATCTGACGATCTCCAATAACCAACTCACGCTGACCACGACCGATCGGTATCATACCATCGATAGCTTTGATCCCTGTTTGCAAAGGCTCAGTTACTGGCTGACGATAGATTACACCAGGAGCTTTACGCTCGATCGGCATCTCGTAAGTCTGACCTAAAATTGGACCTTTACCGTCGATAGCCTCGCCAAGTGTGTTTACAACACGACCCAACATGCCTTCACCAACTTTAATGGAAGCAATTTTTTTAGTACGTTTAATGGTATCACCTTCTTTGATATTGTCTGATGGGCCCAATAGTACCACACCCACGTTATCTTCTTCAAGGTTCAATACGATGCCTTGTAAGCCAGTTTCGAATTCAACTAACTCTCCCGACTGAACTTTAGTTAAACCATAAACACGGGCAATACCATCACCCACTTGTAATACGGTACCAACTTCTTCCAGTTCTGCTTCTGATTTGAAGCCCGCCAATTGTTGCCTGATAATTGCCGATACTTCGTCTGGTCTTACCTCTACCATAATTTTATATTATTTCTTTTGTAAATCAGTAAATGTTATCTTTTTATATTTTGCCGTGATATTAAACAATACCCTGAGCAAATTCTTTTTTAAGTTTACTCAAGCCATGAGCAATACTCGCATCAAACTGCTTGTCGCCCACTTTCAGGATGAAGCCCCCAATCAGCTTCTCGCTAATTTTAGACTTGATCACCACTTGATTTGCATTCGTTTCTTTTTTAACTATCGCCTCAATTTCAGCTTTGTTGGCATCTGTCAATTCTGTAGCTGAAGTGACTTCTGCAGTAACAATACCTTTGATGACATTGTATTGCTGAATAAATGCTTTAGCTGTAGCAAATAAGATTGCCGAACGGCCTTTCATGACAACTAATTTTATGAAAGTGTTGGTAAGCGGTTGTACGCTGGCACCAAAAACATCTTTCAAAATCCCAGCTTTTTTATCCAATGGAACAATTGGATTTTTTAGAATAGCTTCCAACTCAGAGTTTTCATCGATAACCTTTGCCAACAAAACCATATCACCCTTGATTACTTCAAACGCATTTTGTTCATTCGAAAGGTCAATTAGTGACTTGGCGTATCTTGATGCTGCTTTATTTTCTGACATTTTCTTTAATTATCTAGTCTGACTAGTTTAACTCAACATCTTTCAACAGGTTAGTAACAAACGCTTGTTGCGTAGCTTTATCCTGTAACTGATTGCGCAATACTCTTTCAGCGATATCAAGTGATAAGCTGGAAACTTGATTTTTCAATTCAGCCAATGCAGCTTTCTTTTGATTGTCAATTTCAATTCTGGCTTTCTCAATCAATTTAGCCCCTTCAGCATGCGCTTGTGTTTTAGCCTCATGAACGATGCTATCCTTTAAAGTCTTAGCCTCTTTCAATATGCGGTCACGCTCAAAACGTGCTTCTTTCATTAACTCCTCATTTTGAGCAGTTAAGCGGGTCATCTCTTGTTTTGCAAGTTCAGCTTTGTTTAAAGCTTCGTCGATAGACTGCTCACGTTCTTTAATGGCAGCTAA
>Ga0247814_10000466_pt1 | contig 32404 bp, 33 predicted proteins | sample UWRJL179409R1_FD_179947 | JGI IMG/M metagenome (GOLD analysis project Ga0247814, IMG submission 179947) | Plant litter microbial communities from Arlington Agricultural Research Station in Wisconsin, United States - UWRJ-L179-409R-1 | ecosystem: Environmental > Terrestrial > Plant litter >... | reverse complement strand
GAAGGTCATGTTCGGCATTCAGCGCGACATTCTGCTTGGATTCCACATCGCCGAGCGCAAAAAGTAGGCGCCGATGATGATCCCGCTCTTCATCAGCGCGGCGGTGCTTCTCGTCGTGCTGGGCGGGCTCCTCGCCGCTGCGGATGCCGCCCTCTCGGTCGTCAGCCGCACCGACCTCGTCGAGATGGCGCTTTCGAGCCGCTCACGCCGGTCTCTGCTCGCGATCTCGAACGACGTTGGCACGCACATCAACGCCATCAACTTCATGCGCGTTGTCTCAGAGACGACCGCTGCGGTGCTCATCTCGCTTGCCTTCGCCTACTCGATCGGGGAGTGGTGGGTCGCCCTGCTGCTCTCCGCGCTCATCATGACTGCTGTGTCGTTCGTGTTGGTGGGGTCGAGTCCACGCAGCGTAGGTCGTGCCCACTCGCGGGGGATCCTCGTGTTCTCTGCGCCGGTCATCCGCGGCGTGCGCATCGCGCTCGGCCCGATCGCCAACGCCCTCGTCGCCATCGGCAACCGGGTGACCCCCGGGCGCCCCAAGACGGCCACCTTCTCGAGCGAAGAGCAGCTGCTCAGCATGGTCGACGAGGCGACAGAGCTTGACGTGCTCGAAGAGGACGACCGCGAGCTGATCCACTCGATCTTCGAGTTCAACGACACCGTCGTGCGCGAGGTCATGATTCCGCGAACCGACATGGTGACCATCGAGCGCGACGACACGATCTCGGCCGCGATGTCGCTGTTTCTCAGCAAGGGCGTCTCGCGCATCCCGGTGATCGGCGACGATGTCGACGAGGTGCTCGGCGTGCTCTACCTGCGCGACGTCGCCCGGCTGAGCTTCGAGAAGCCCAAGAAGGTCGAGAAGACCAAGGCCGTCGATCTCGCCCGGCCCGCCCTGTTCGTGCCCGAGTCGCAAAAGGCCGACGACCTGCTGCGCGTGATGCAGCTCGAGTCGAATCACCTGGCCATGGTCGTCGACGAGTACGGCGGAATCGCCGGTCTTGCGACCCTCGAAGACCTCATCGAAGAGCTCGTCGGCGACATCTCTGACGAGTACGACTCCAACCTCGCCGAGTTCGAACAGCTCGACGACGGCAGCTACCGGGTCAACGCTCGACTGCCCATCGACGCGCTCGGCGACCTCTTCGGCATCGACCTCGAAGACGAAGACGTCGACTCGGTCGGCGGACTGCTCACCAAGGCGATCGGGCGCCTGCCCGTCGTCGGCTCTACCGCCACCGTCTCTGGCCTCATCCTGCGCGCCGACCGAACAGAGGGCCGCCGCAAGCAGCTTGTCACGGTCGTCGTCGAGCGGGATCAGGCACTCATTGACGTGCAGGCAGCATTCGCAGAAGAGAAGGAATCATGAACGACTTCAGAGCAGGCTTCGTCTCGTTCGTCGGCCGCCCCAACGTCGGCAAGTCGACACTGACCAACGCGCTCGTCGGCGAGAAGGTTGCGATCACCTCATCGAAGCCGCAGACCACCCGACGGGCGATTCGCGGCATCGTGCACGCGGCGGGCGGGCAGCTGATCGTCGTTGACACCCCCGGAATGCACCGCCCCCGCACCCTGCTCGGCGAGCGGCTCAACGCTGTCGTGCAAGACACGCTCGGCGAGGTCGACGTCATCGGCTTCTGCATGCCGGCCAACGAGAAGATCGGCCCGGGCGACAAGTACATCAACGAGCAGTTGGACGCCTTTCCTCGCGCCAAGAAGGTCGCCATCGTCACCAAGGTCGATGCGGCCTCACGCCCGGCTGTCGCCGAGCAGCTGCTGGCGATCAGCGCCCTGCGCGACTGGGATTCGGTTATTCCGATCTCGTCGGTCGGCAAGATTCAGCTCGACGTGCTCACCACAGAGCTGATCAAGCTCATGCCGATCAGCGAGCCGCTGTACCCGGCCGATGCCGTTACAGACGAGGGTCTCGAGGCGCGCGTCGCAGAGCTCATTCGCGAGGCAGTTCTCGAGGGCGTCATGGACGAGCTGCCGCACTCCATCGCGATCACCATCGACCAGATGGAGGAGCGCGACGACAAGGAACTGCTTGAGGTCTATGCGAACCTCTTCGTCGAGCGCGACAGCCAGAAGGGCATCATCATCGGCCACAAGGGCGAGCGCCTGCAAGATGTGGGAGCCCGCGCGCGCGCCGAGATCGAGAAGCTCGTCGGCCACCAGGTCTTTCTCTCGCTCCGGGTGAAGGTAGCCAAAGAGTGGCAGCGCGACGCCAAGCAGCTGGGGCGACTCGGGTTTTAATGCGACTTGCGGATGATCTTCGCGGTTCGCGGGGGCGACATCCGTCATTTTTGATCGCGCGCCATCGCGACACGACCTAGCGTTGGTGACATGTTCCGCACTCTGAAGCCGCACCAGCTGGTGATCGACTTCGTCATCGCCTGCGCCGCCTTCTTGGTGCGCGGCTGGCTGGGCTTCGACGGGGCACCGATCATCGTGGTCGTGTTCGGCATGGCCGTGACCTATGCGGTGCACCGCTACAGCCCGCTGCTCTCGCTGATCGTCGCGTGGACGACCGTTGTTCTTCAGCTCTCGTTCTCGCTCGCGCCCGACTTCGCTAACCTCGCGATTCTCGTCATGCTGTTCGCGACCTCTGCATACGGCGACAAGCCGCTGCGCTGGGTCGGGCTCGCATCGGCGGTGGTCGGCGCCGGCGTCGCGACGATCTACCTGCTTGCCCAGGGCTATGTCACCTCGGGGAGCGCGACCGAGATCATCTCGCAGATGGTGAGCAACCTGCCGCGAATTCTGCTCATCGGCAGTGCGAGCTTTATCGGCTTCGCGATTCTCTTCGTGCTCAGCTGGACCCTCGGCCTGCTCTACCGCACCCTCATCGAGTCGCGCGCCCGCGGAGCAGCGGCCCAGCGCGCCCGAGTCGAGGCGAAGGAGGCGGGGCGTGAGGTGGCGATCGAGCAGGAGCGCAGCCGCATTGCCCGTGACATGCACGACGTGGTTGCCCACTCGCTCGCCGTCGTTATCGCCCAGGCGGACGGCGCGCGCTACGCGATGAAGACCGACCCAGAGACCGCGGATGAGGCGCTTGCCACCATCTCGACCACCGCCCGCGAGGCGCTCGGCGACGTGCGCCTGCTGCTCGGTCAGCTGCGCCATAGCCAGGGTGAGGCTCCCCAGCCCGTTCTCGCTGACCTCAGCCGCCTATTCGACCAGCTGCGGGCCAGCGGGCTCGACGTGCGCACGGTCGAGACGGGCGAGCCGCATCCTCTCGGCACGGGCCAGCAGATCGCGGTCTACCGCATCGTGCAGGAATCACTGACCAACGCCCTGCGCCACGGCGCCGACCCCAAGGAGGCCCTCGTGCGATTCGAGTGGACAGAGAACACCCTCGAGTTCGAGGTGGCCAATGTCTTCACCACGATGAATCCATCGGGCGGTCACGGCATCGACGGCATGCGCGAGCGCGCCGTGCTGGCCGGCGGCACCTTCTCGGCCGAGCCGCGCGGCGACGTGTTCGTGATCACGACGACGATTCCGGCGATGCCGACCGAGGCGATCACGGTGGTCAAGTGAGCATTCGCGTCGCACTGGTCGATGACCAGGCCCTGTTTCGTGCGGGAATACGGATGCTGGTCAGCTCCCAGCCCGACCTGCAGTTCGTCGGCGAGGCCGGCAACGGCGTGGAGGGGGTGGCTCTCGCCGCGGCGACGAAGCCCGACATCGTGCTCATGGACATCCGCATGCCCGTCATGGACGGCATCGAGTCGACCCGCCTCATCGTCGAGGCGGCCGCGGCACGGGGCGGACGCCAGCCACGCATCATCGTGCTCACCACCTTCGACCTCGACGAGGCGGCCGCGCGAGCCATTCGCGGGGGAGCAAGCGGGTTTGTTCTCAAGGATGCGGATCCGGAATTTCTGCTCGCCGCCATCCGCACCGTGCACGCGGGTACGGCGGTCATCGCCGCCGCGCAGACCCGCGAGCTGTTCGAGAGCTTCGATCGCCGCGAGACGGGCTCGGCGCCCGGCTTTGACGAGCTGACGAGCCGGGAGCGCGAGATCTTCGGCCTCGCTGCGCAGGGCTTGAGCAACTCCGAGATCGCGAAGCGCGAGTTTCTCAGCGAGGCGACCGTGAAGACGCACATCAGCCGTGTGCTGGCGAAACTCGAGCTGCGTGACCGGGTGCAGCTCGTGGTCTATGCCTACGAGAACGGGCTTGTCGCGAACTAGGCACCGCGCCGCAGATCTTCCAGGCGCCGGTTGATGCGATCGACCGCGTCCTGAGGTATCTCGGGGAACGAGTAGAAACTGTGCACGCCGTTGGCATGGGTAATTGCCACGACGTTCCCGCGACGTTCCGCGCCGCGGATCAGCGGGTAGCGGAATGCAGAGACCGCGTGCGGGCCGGCCATCGCTAGTTCGGTCTCGCTGAGCCTGAGGCGAAACACTGTGCCGTTCGGGGCTGCGTGGTGCATTCTGACTGTCGTGAAAATGGCAATGCCGGCTGTCTGCACGAGCAGTAGCGCCACGCCGATGGCGATAGCCGAGCCGCTGCGAGCTCCGTTGACGGCCACCGCGATCGCGCCGTAGGCGATGATGGGCAGCTGCAGTGCGAGCCCGATCAGCACGATCGGTCGACGAAAGTGATAGCCGAGAGCCGCACGAATGATGCGGGAGCGCTTCTCATCGTCCATGACGAACTCGTAAGACTGAAACTCTGTTTCCACGCTCATATCCTTCACTAGGTCAGCGTGCGCGCGTGCGCGATCTTCGCCGTGAGCTCGTCGAGCGCGGTACCGGGGAAGAGTTGGGAGGGCAGCAGGGTTCGGCGGCTGCCGACCCGTGCGGGTAGGTAGAGGAAGTCACCGACGCGCACGACCCTGCGGAAGTTGCGGTAGTCAATCTCTGCAGAGGAGCCAGGAATGCTCAGTGAGAGCTTCGTCTCGCCGAGCGCGGCGCCGAAGACTGACCCGATGGGAAACTGCCGGTCGAGGGTGAGGCGGGCCGTCGCGTAGCCGAGGCCGAACATGAGCGCGAGAACGGCAGCGGGCACGGCGAAGCCGAGCAGCACCGGGGTGATGTCGTGCCACTCACCCGTCACGGCCGATAGGAATAAGCCGAGGAGGGTGCCGAGGAGTCCCAGTGCGGCGATTGCCGCGAGGGCGCCGGCCACCGCGACGAAAACCGAGCGGCTGATGGTCAGCCAGCTGATGACGAGGGCGAACCGGTGGGTGAAGCGAACATCCGTCTCGTATCGAAGGGGGAGTGCCTCACCGAACGACGGCTGCTGGGGATTCGTCACTATCGCAGCCTAGTCATCCCACCGATGTACACCGCCGCGCCTTGCGCCCGACTCGCGGCCGCCGCGGTCTTTCTAGCCTTACAGGCATGGATATCACCACGACCGACCTCGGGCTCGTCGCCCGCGTTGCCAACCTCACCAAGTCGTATGGCACAGAGGAGAACCGCGTGACGGCGCTCTCTGACGTGTCGATCGGCATTCGCCGCGGGGAGTTCACCGCGATTATGGGCCCAAGTGGCTCCGGCAAGTCGACGCTCATGCACATCATGGCGGGCCTGGACTCCGCCACCAGCGGGCAGGTGTGGCTCGGCGACACCGAGATCACCAGCCTGGGGGATACCGCGCTGACGATCCTGCGCCGCCGTCGCGTCGGCTTCGTATTCCAGAGCTTCAATCTCGTGCCGACCCTCGATATTCTCGGCAACATTTTGCTGCCCTTCGAGCTCGACGGCCGCAAGCCAACCGACGCAGAGGGCGACTGGATCGACGAGCTCGTCGCCAGCCTCGGCCTCGAGGATCGCCTGCGGCACCGCCCGCACGAGCTCAGCGGCGGCCAGCAGCAGCGGGTAGCCATCGCCCGCGCCCTCGGCACGCGCCCCGACCTCGTGTTCGCCGACGAGCCGACGGGCAACCTCGATTCCCGCACCGGTCGCGAGGTGCTCAGCCTGCTCGCCTCCGCCAGCAGGGACTACGGACAGAGCATCGCCATGGTCACCCACGACCCGATAGCGGCCAGCTACGCCGACCGCATCCTGTTTCTGGCCGACGGTCGCGTCGTCGAGGATCGCGAGCGCTCAACCCCGGAGCAGATCAGCAGCTTCATGCTCGGCATGGAGGCGCGCGCATGAAAGAGCACGGCCCCAGCGTTCTCGTCGCCGCACTGAGCAGTGCCTTCGGCGTCGCCCTGCTGCAGATCACCGGCGTGCTGTCGCTCATCATCACCAGTGATTCCGTCACGGGCAGCAGCCAGACCGCCGTGCCGCTCATGCTCGCTCTCGTGGCCACGGTCTTCATGGTCATCGCGATCTATGTTGGCGCGATCGTTACTTCGAACACCTTTGCGACGATCGTCGCGGGTCGCACCCGCACGATCGCGCTCTACCGGCTGATCGGCTCGAGCGCTGCGGCGCAACGGCGCGCGGTTGCCCGCGAGGGCCTCGCGGTTGGCGTTGTCGGATCGCTCGTCGGAGCTGTCGTCGGAACCCTGCTCGTCGCCGTCATCGTTGCGATCTCTGTGACCACATCCTTTTTGCCTGCTCTCGACTATCGCTATGTCGAACCGGTGATCATTCTGCCGATCGTCACGGTCGTGCTGACCACCTGGCTTGCCTCGTGGGTTGGATCCCGCCGAGTGCTCGTCGTCAGCCCGATGCAGGCGACAGGAGCAGCCGTCGAGTCCAGCAGGGAAGAGGTCATCAGCCGCAAGGGACGCAACGTGGTTGCCGTGGTGCTTGTCGTACTCGGAATGGGATTCCTCGCCCTCGGCATTCTCGTCGGCCTCGTCAACCCGGCTGGGGTGCTGGTCGGCATCGTCGGGGGAGTGCTGTCGTTCTCCGGCATCGTGCTCGGCGCCCATCTGGTTATGCCGCCAGCACTGCGCCTCGTCGGTCGGCTCTTCGGCACGAGTGCGCCGGCGCGTCTCGCCGCCGAGAACGCGGTGCGCTACCCGGAACGCAGCTCGCGTACGACCATCGGCCTTGTCATCGGTGTGACGCTGGTGACCATGTTTGCGGTCGCGACCGAGAGCTACCAGATGATTCTGCGCAGGGCGCAGGAAGAAAACCCAGAGCTCTATCAGGGCATCGACACCGTGCTCATCATCACGGTCGTCGTGTTCTCTGTGCTCATGGGGTTCAGCGCGCTCATCGCGGCCGTCGGAATGGTCAACAACCTGTCGCTGAGCGTGCTGCAGCGCACCCGTGAGCTCGGGTTGCTGCGCGCTCTCGGCTTCACGGTGCAGCAGGTGCGGCGCATGATCCTCACCGAGGCCGCGCAGCTGACCATCGCCGCGGTGCTCGTCGGTCTCGCCCTTGGCATCGTCTATGGCTGGGCGGGCGCGCAGTCGTTGCTCGGCGCGACGCTCGAGCAGCCGGGGCTTGTGGTACCTGCGGTGCCGCTGGCTCTCGTCGGGGTCGTGGTGCTTGGCTCAGTGATTCTCACGCTGGCGGCGTCGCTTGCGCCGTCGCGGCGAGCAACGAGCGTCGCACCGGTGGTGGCCCTGGCCGTCGACTAGGGGTGAAGAAAAGGGGCGGATGCAGCAGCATCCGCCCCTTTTCTCTATCGACTAGTAGCGCGCGATGAATGTCGCAAGGATCTCATCGAGCACCGTGGTGCGGTCTGTCTCGTCGACCATCTGCACAGCGAGGAAGATCATGTGCGTGTTGTCGTTGTCGATCGCGACCAGTCCGGCGAAGTCGGTGTCGGTGCCACCGCAGCCGGTGAAGTACTGGTACTGGCCGACGTAGAGCCCGTCATCCCACTCTCCCTCGTTGTCGAGCGTGCACTGGGGCGCGATCGACGAGAGGAAGTTGGCCAGCTGGGCGTTGATGTCTTCTCCCAGCAGCTCATCCGAGGCGAGAATCGTCACACCGGGAACGGCCCAGCTGCCGCCGAGCCACTGGTCGATATCGGTCGTTGCGACGAGGGACGTGTAGCTGCGGCCGAGGTCGTCCACAAAGGGATCACCCTGGATGTCGGTCCACGTTCCAGGCACGCTCACCTCGATAGTGTTGCTGGAGTCGCTGATTGTTGTGAAGCCCTCGACCGTCGTCGTGTTGCCAGAGCCGTAGGAGTCGAACTCCAGCTCGTCGCCGTTGAACTGGCCCGTGTAATAGGCGTCTTCGGATGGACGGTAAACCTCGACCTCGATCTCAGAGTCGCTGCCCTCGTCTTCGACAATGTCGCAGTACTCCGTGAGGGTGCCCTGCTTGGCGAGATCTTCGCCGTCCATGGTCAGGATCACGTCGCCGGCAACGAGCCCGGTGTCCTTGCCAATGCCGTCGGGCTGCACCGACTGCACCCAGACGCCCGAGCTGCTGCCGTCTTCTGTGATGAAGCCGATAACGCTCATGCCAAGGCTCTGCACGGCGTCGCCGTCTTCGAGGTCCTCGAGCACGTCGAGCACCTCGTCACGGTGAATCGCCCAGTTGTAGTCGTCTTCGCTGTCACCGGCATAGTTGACGCCGACGACGCGGCCCTCCTCGTCGACGAGCGGGCCACCCGAGTTGCCGTGGCGAATGCGTGCGTCATGTTCGATCACGTGGTCGAGGGACGACCAGTTGAACTCGCGCTCGAAGTCCGACTTCGAGACGATGCCCTTGGTCAGGGTGAAGTTGGGGTCACCGGCGGGGAAGCCAGCGGAGTAGACGTCGAGTCCCTCGGCGATGTCGCCCTCGTGCCAGTCCATGTATGGGTAGTCATCGCCGTCGGTCAGTTGGATGAGGGCGAGGTCAAGGCACTCGGAGTAGCCGACCAGTTCGGCCTCGATCTCGTCGCCATCCTCGTTGTCGTCGCCGATCCACACCACCATCGAGTCGGCGCCGCCGGCGACGTGGTAGTTCGTGACGATGAGGCCGTCGGGATCGATGATGAAGCCCGAGCCGAACCAGCCGCCTTCGTAGGGGTCGACCGTTCCGGGCTCAACGAAGTCACCCTGAGCGAGGATGCGCACCGTGGCGTCCTTGATGTGGTCGAGATCGACCGCGTCCGACTCCGGTTGGGTGGGGGCGGGGGCTGAACAGGCCGCGAGAGTGATTGCGAGGGTGCCCAAGAGAGCGACTCCGAGAACCCTCCGTCCGCGACGAGAGGTAGTGGTCTGGCTGCGCAAGGAAGTTCCCTCCTATATGGCTGATATGCAGTGACTCTAGTGGGTGGCTGCACCCCGTAGACAGATCAGATTTGCGCAAAAGTGAGCACAAGTCAAGCTTTGATTCTGACGGCAGTCTGAAAGTGCTGTACCCTCGAAGGGTGTTGTTCGGTCTGCTCCTTCTTAGCTGCCGCGACGAGTCCTAACCTTCAGGCCTCCCTCGTCGCGGAGTTTGTCGTTGGCCCGACTAACTGACCAGACGTAAGAAGAGATAGAGACCATGAAGAACACCCAGCAGCCCTCGGGCATGCCGATTCACAAGTACCGCCCGTTCCATGAGCAGATCGCGGTCGATCTGCCCGACCGCACCTGGCCCTCCAAGCGCATCACCGAGGCCCCGCGCTGGTGCGCAGTAGACCTGCGCGACGGCAACCAGGCGCTCATTGACCCGATGAGTCCTGAGCGCAAGCGCATCATGTTCGACCTGCTCGTGAAGATGGGCTACAAAGAGATCGAGGTCGGGTTTCCCTCCGCCTCGCAGACCGACTTCGACTTCGTGCGGTCGCTCATCGAAGAGAACCTCATTCCCGATGACGTCACCATTCAGGTGCTGACGCAGGCCCGTGAGTCCCTCATCAACCGCACCTACGAGTCGATCGCCGGCGCGACGCGCGCAATCGTGCACCTCTACAACTCGACCAGCATTCTGCAGCGTGATGTGGTGTTCCGCACCGACAGGCAGGGCATCATCGACATCGCGCTCGAGGGCGCCCGCATCTGCAAGGCTGCAGAGCTCACGGTGCCCGAGGTCGATGTGCACTACGAGTACTCGCCAGAGAGCTACACCGGCACCGAGCTCGAGTTCGCCGTCGACATCTGCAACCAGGTCGTGGATGCCCTCGGCGGCACCCCAGAGCGCCCAGTCATCGTCAACCTGCCTGCGACCGTCGAGATGGCGACTCCGAACGTCTACGCCGACTCCATCGAGTGGATGTCGCGCAACTTCGCTCGCCGTGACAGCATCGTGCTCTCACTGCACCCGCACAACGACCGCGGCACCGCGGTCGCGGCGGCGGAGCTCGGCTACCTGGCCGGTGCCGACCGCATCGAGGGCTGCCTCTTCGGCAACGGCGAGCGCACCGGCAACGTCGACCTCGTCGCGCTGGGCATCAACCTGTTCACGCAGGGCATCGACCCGCAGATTGACTTCAGCGACCTCGACGAGGTCAAGCGCACCGCTGAGTATTGCAACCAGCTGCCCGTGCCAGAGCGCAGCCCGTGGGCGGGCGACCTCGTCTACACGGCCTTCAGCGGATCGCACCAAGACGCGATCAAGAAGGGCTTCGAGGCCATGGAGGCCGAGGCGGTCGCTAAGGGCGTCACCGTCGATGACCTCGTCTGGGGAGTGCCATACCTGCCCGTCGACCCGAAGGACCTCGGCCGCAGCTACGAGGCCGTCATCCGCGTCAACTCGCAGTCCGGTAAGGGCGGCGTCGCCTACCTGCTCAAGACCGACCACGCGCTCGACCTGCCGCGCAAGCTGCAGATCGAGTTCAGCGGCGTCGTGCAGGCCAAGACCGACGCCGAGGGTGGCGAGGTCACCAGCCAGCAGATCTGGGAGATCTTCCAAGACGAGTACCTGCCAGCCCCGTCGCACCGCCCCGAAGACAAGTGGGGCCGCTTCGAGCTGCTCTCGACCCGCACGGCGAGCGACCTCGGCGGCAGCGTCACCCTCGACATCAACATGCGCATCGGTGATGACGAGACCGCGGCAAGCGGAGTTGGCAACGGCCCCATCGCGGCCTTCCTCGGCATCATGGCCGAGCAGGGCATCGAGGTCGTGCTCTACGACTACGTCGAGCACGCGCTCTCGGCGGGCGGGGACGCCCTCGCCGCCTCGTACGTCGAGCTGAACGTCAATGGCAAGCGCCTGTGGGGCGTTGGCATTGACGCGGATATCTCGACGGCATCCCTGAAGGCAGTGGTCTCGGCCGTCAACCGAGCCGTTCGCACCGAGCAGCTCGAGCTGGTCAGCGCCTAACGTCGAAGCGCGGGGTCCGGCGTGGAAACACGGCGGGCCTCGCCCGGCGTCAGGCCGTGGTGCCGTTTGAAGGCCCGGCTGAAGGCGGCCTCTGACGAGTAGCCGACCCGCGCCGACACCGACGCGATCGGCTGGTCGGTGCGCACCAGTTCGGAGCGCGCCTGCTCGAGCCGCCATGCCGTCAGATAGCTCATGGGCGGCGTTCCGACGAGGCTGGTGAAGCGCTCTGCGAATGAGGAGCGCGAGAGGTTGGCTCCGTCCGCCAGTTCGGCGATCGTCCAGGGGCGCGCAGCGTCTCGGTGCATGCTGGCAAGCGCGCGGCCGATGTGGCGGTCGCCGAGGGCGGCGAGCCAGCCGGTTTCGGGCACCTGCCCGTTCTGCAGCCACCAGCGGATCACCTGAACGACCAGCACGTCGGCGAGGCGCGTCATGATCGTCTCGCCACCCGCACGAACGGATGTCGCCTCCCGCGCCAGCAGCTGCAGCACCGCCGCGAAAGCACCGGCCTCATCGTCGTCCCACGCGTCGACGACGATGACGTCAGGCAGCTCTGCCACAAGTCGCCGGGTCAGCACGTTGTCGGTGCGCAGGGCGGAGTAGGCGATGCGGGTGCGGTCTCCGGTGCCACCGAAGCTCATGCGCTCATAGCGGTCGCTGACCTGCTCAGCCGGAATGTCGAAGAGAGGTGTCGACTCGACGCCGTCGGCGCTGAGCATGCGGTGCACCTGGCCGCGGGTGAGTAAAGCGGCGCTGCCCGCGGCCAGTGGGTAGCGCTCCGACCCGACCTCGAGGATGCACTCGCCGCTGAGCACCACCGGCAGTGTGAGGTAGCCGGGCAGCGCGGGCAGCTCGACGCCCCACGGGGCCGAAGCGTCGGCACGGCAGTAGAGGGCGCCGGTGAGGTGCAGCATGTGCAGGGAGTCGCCGAGCGCATCCGACTCTGCGGTGATGCCGCGGGGATTGACCATGCGTCCATGGTTCCATGCCGATATGCCGTGCGTCGCCTTCGGTGGACGATCGGCATAGTTTTCGACTCTGACAGTCATTGTGACGCTCTCCGCTGCCCCGCAGAGTGGAGCCGCCGGAGGGACAGCCCCTCGGGCAGAGGAGGATCACATGAGCAGCACCTACGGCGTCATCGGCGCCACAGGCAAGACCGGCAGCCGCATCGCCGACCGCCTTGAGCAGAGGGGTGAGGCCGTTCGACGGCTGTCCCGCGGTAGCGCGACGCCCTTCGACTGGACGCAGCCGACGGGATGGCCCGCTGCCCTCGAGGGCATCGACCGGCTCTACATCGCCTTCGTACCCGACCTCGCGGCTGCGGGATCGAACGAGGCTATCGGTGAACTCACCCGGGTCGCCCGTGCCGTCGGAGTCGAGCGGCTTGTGCTGCTCTCGGGCCGCGGGGAGGACGGCGCACGTGCCGCCGAGGATGTGCTGCGCGCCTCCGGAATCGACAGCACCGTCGTGCGCGCCTCGTGGTTCAGCCAGAACTTCACCGAGGGCATGCTGGCCGACTCGGTCGCCGCGGGCTTCGTGGCGATCCCGGCCGGGCAGCGCGTTGAGCCCTTCGTCGACGTCGATGACATCGCCGACGTGGCGGTCGAGGCGCTCACGGGCGAGGGGCACGCGGGTCGCGTCTACGAGGTCACGGGGCCGCAGCTGCTCGGCTTCGCGGATGCCGCCGCTCTGCTCACCGAGGTCACCGGGCATCCGGTGGCCTACCTCGCGGTCTCGCTCGAGGAGTTCCACGCCGCCATCAGCGCTGAGGTCGACGTGGAGTCTGCCGACCTGCTCACCGACCTCTGCCGCGAGGTATTCGACGGCCGCAACGAGAGCCTGGGCGATGGGGTGCAGCAGGCGCTGGGGCGTGAGCCGCGGTCGCTGCGCGCCGTGCTCGAGTCGGCGGCGGTGGTCGCGTGATCAACCGGGTAATCCTTGCGGCTCTTGCCCTCGTACTTGGCACTATCGGCGCGGGGTCGGCCTTCGTGCCGGCCGCGTTCTACGAGAGCTTCGGCATCTCGATCGATGGCCTGCCCGATCTCGCCAGCGAGCTGCGTGGCACCGGGGTTGCGTTGCTGCTCATCGCTGTCGCGATCGGAGTCGGCGCCGTCTGGAGCCGCTGGGCCTTTCCCGTCGCCGTGGCTGGGGGCCTAGTCATGCTCGGTTACGCGGTTGGACGGGGCATTTCGGCACTGGCCGATGGGGTGCCGTCGCAGGCGGTCATCCTCGCGGGTGCCGTCGAACTCGTGCTCGCTGCGGCAGCCGCGGTCGTGGCCGTGCGTACTCGCCCCTAGCGGCTCTTCGGAAATTCAGGAGTGGAGCGTCTTCGGGCGCTCCACTTCGCCGTTTCGGGCCCGTTCTGAGCCCCCAACTCCTGAGTTTCCAGAAGTCAGCGGCGGCGCAGCTCGAGCGAGCGCTGCTCCGGAAGGCTCCAGTTGAACAGCACCGCGAGAATGCGCACGCCGAAGGTCACCACGACGCAGGCGAGCGCGGCGACGAGCACGTCGACGGTGAAGGCCTGCAGCAGCACGAGAACGGTGGTGCCGGCGAAGGCCGCGACCGCATAGAGCGACCCGACCTGCATGATCGCGATCGGCACGGCGAGCAGGAGGTCGCGCAGGATCGACCCGCCAACGGCGGCGATGACTCCGACGAAAATCGCGGGTACGGGCGGCATGCCGAGCGAGAGGGCCTTGGTGGTGCCGATGGCGCCGAACAGGCCGAGGGTGAGGGCATCCAGGGCTGTGATGACATGGCGGAGGTGCCTAAACAGGCGCTCCGCGAGCATGCCGATGAAGGCGGCGCCGGTGGCGACAATGAGGTACCAGTTGCTTTGCAGGGGAGCGAGCGGTTCGCTCAGCAGGATGTCGCGGGCGAGACCGCCGCCGAATCCGGTCGCGATGCCGATGATGGCGACCCCGAGCCAGTCGAGTCGCTTGTCACGAAATTGCGCGGCAAAGAGCGCACCCTGCAGGCTGCCGATGCCGACGGCGAGCAGGTCTGCCCAAAGGGGGATGATGAAGCGCATCCGCCTATTCTGCCGCCTCCCGCGCCGCATACTCGGCGAAGGTCTCTCGCCCGAATCCCGGGAGGGCGGTCATGTGGCGTCCCTCTTTGAAGGTGCGGATGGTCTTGCCAACGAGGTGCAGCGTCCACACCGGTTTGTGGGTGCCCGCGGCCGCCTGCCAGGTGTCGATTGCCTCGCGCAGGCGCAGCTGCTCTGGGCCGCCGATGTCGGCCACCCGCCCAGACGCACCAGCGGCGACCAGCTCGACGAGACGTTCGGCGACCTCCTCGGCCGCGATCGGCTGGTCGGGAACATCGAGCGAGATGATCACCGGAAGGCGCCGCTGCAGTCGGATGAACAGGGCGATGAAACTGTGAAACTGCGTCGCGCGCAGGATCGTGAACGGCAACCCCGACTGCTCGATGATCTGCTCGCTGGCACGCTTCGCGCGGTAGTAGGGGTATGGCACGACATCGACCCCGACGATGGAGATGTAGACGATATGGCCCACACCCGCGGCGCGGGCGGCGTCGACGACATTCTGCGTCTGCCGGGTGTCTTTCGCTCCGGCGCTGGTCGCCAGGTGCAGCACGGTGTCGACGCCCGCGAGGGCCTCGGCGAGCCCGGTGCCGCTGGTGAGGTCTCCGATGTGATCACCCCGAGTGCGGCTGAGCACGCGCACGGTGTGCCCCGCGGCGGTGAGCAGAGAGACGGTGGGGGTGCCGAGCACGCCGGTTCCGCCGGTTACGAGAATGGTCACTGGTGTCCTTTCGATCGGTTCACCAGCTATGACCGGGCAGCTATCCGTTTTGTGACAGTGCGTGCGCGTCGAATCCGTGCAGCTTCTCTGGGTTGAGCACTGCGAACATAGTGCGCACCCCGACGGGGCCGACATCGAACTGCCAGACGACGAGCGGCAGGCCGTCGCGCACCACGAGAATCGTCGGCTCTCCGTTGACCTCGACGAGGCTCCAGGTGGTGCCTTCGTTGTACTTATCGAGCAGCCCGATCACCAGACGCCCGACATTGCTGCGGCCCACGACCGGCTTGCGCGCCGCCGAGACCACACCGCCGCCGTCAGAGAGCGAGACGACATCGGCAACGAGCAGTCCCTCGAGTGCGGCGAGATCACCCGACTGCGCGGCGGCGGTTATGCCGGCGAGAAGGCGGTCGCGCTGCTCGGCGCTGACCGTGGCTCCGCGCTCGCGATCGATATGCTGCCGTGCTCGCGTGGCAAGCTGCCGGGCATTCGCCTCGGAGGTCTCGAGAACAAGAGCGATTGCGGTGAACGGGTAGTCGAACGCCTCGCGCAGCACATAGGCCGCTCGCTCGGAGGGGGTCAGACGCTCGAGCAGCAGAAGCACGGCGAGCGAGAGCGCTTCGGCGCGCTCCGCGCCAAGCAGCGGGTCACCCTCGGTGGCCACGGGCCCCGGCAGCCATGGGCCGATGTAGGTCTCGCGGCGGGCGCGCGCTGAGTCCAGTGCGGTGAGGCAGAGGCGCGTGACGATCGTGGCGAGGTAGGCGGCGCTGTCGCGCACGTCATCCGTCACCTGCTGCCAGCGCAGCCAGGCGTCCTGCAGCACGTCCTCAGCTTCGGTGGCGCTGCCCAGCATGCGGTACGCGATGCCGAAGAGCCGCCCACGGTGCGTCTGGAAGTCGTCGAGTGCGCCTGTCGTCACAGCCTCATGTCTACCGCACGGCGGATAATGGGGGAGTGCCCCTCTACCGTGACGAAGCCGTTGTGCTGCGCACCCACAAGCTGGGTGAAGCCGACCGCATCATCACGCTGCTCTCGCGCAGTCACGGCAAGATCCGCGCGGTCGCAAAGGGTGTGCGTCGCACCGCGAGCAAGTTCGGCGCCCGCCTCGAGCCCTTCATGGTTGTCGACGCGCAGTTTTACGAGGGCCGCACCCTCGACATCGTGACCCAGGCGGAATCCCTCGGCTCCTACGGCTCCGACATCACCGGCGATTACTCTGCATACACCGCGGCGAGCGTCATGGTCGAAACGGCCGACAAGATCACGGATGACGACGGCAGCCTGCAGCAATACCTCCTGCTGGTCGGCGCCCTGCGTTCACTCGCTCGCAAGGAGCACCCCGTGAGCCTCACTCTCGACAGCTATCTGCTGCGCGCACTCAGCATCGCCGGCTGGGCGCCGAGCTTCGGCGACTGCGCGGTCACGGGCGAGCCCGGGCCGCACACCGTCTTCGTGGCGCAGCTCGGTGGGGTGGTCGCCGACCACGTCGCGCCGCCCGGCTCGCCGCGCCTCGACCCTCGCACCATCGGCCTGTTGGCGTCGCTGCTCAGCGGCGACTGGGCAGACGCAGAGCAGACCGATGAGCGCCACCAGTCGCAGGCGAGCGGCATCGTCGCCGCCTACACGCAGTTTCACCTCGAGCGCTCGCTGCGCTCCCTGCAGCACGTGGATCGCAGCACCGCATGAGCCCCGTAGCCAAGACCCACAAAGACGCCGTCGACTTCAAGCCCGTCGACTGGACCAACCTTTACCCGCCCGCCTTCACCGACGTGCCCAAGCACGTCGCGATCGTCATGGACGGCAACGGCCGCTGGGCGAACAAGCAGGGGCTTACGCGAACGCAGGGCCACCAGGCGGGAGAGGCGGCGTTGCTCGATGTGGTTGCCGGCGCCATCCAAGCCGGTGTCAAGCACCTGAGCGTCTACGCCTTTTCGACCGAGAATTGGAAGCGCAGCCCGGATGAGGTGCGCTTTCTCATGGGATTCAACCGCGACGTGCTGCACCGCCGCCGTGACCAGCTCAACGACTGGGGAGTGCGGGTGCGCTGGGCGGGCCGCAAGCCGCGCCTCTGGCGCAGCGTCATCGACGAGCTGCTCTTCGCCGAGAAACTCACGGCAAAGAACAGCACCCTGACCCTCACCATGTGCGTCAACTACGGCGGTCGTCAAGAGCTGGTCGACGCGGTGCGCGCGATCGTCGATAAGGGCGATGCGATCACCGAGAAGTCGATCCAGAAGCACCTGTACACGCCAGAACTGCCGGATGTTGACCTCTTCGTGCGCAGCAGCGGCGAGCAGCGAACCAGCAACTTCATGCTCTGGCAGAGCGCCTATGCAGAGATGGTGTTTCTCGACACCCTCTGGCCCGACTTCTCGCGCGTCGACCTGTGGCGCGCCATCGAGCTCTACTCGAGCCGCAACCGCCGGTTCGGGGGAGCGGTCGATGCGCCGGGTGCTTCCACGTGAGTGAGGCTCCGCGTCGCATCCCGCCGATCGCGGGCGGTGCGATCGTGGTGCTCGTCCTGCTTCTCGTCGGTGGGGCCATCGCTCACCAGGTGACGGCCGCCAATGCGCTCAGCGTTCCCGGCGGCGTGACGGTCACCGGGCCAGGCAGTGAGCTCGAGCCGCTCGTCGCAGGCGTGGCGGGGCTCGATAACAGTGGGCCGTGGCCGATCACGATTCTCTCGGTGCAAGCCTCCATCGGTGTCGGGGTCTCGCTGACTCTGCTCGAGAATGACGGGGGTGGGCAGACGATAGAGCCGGGCGAGCTCTCGCCGAATGGCCCCCGCCTAGAGATTCCTGCCGGCGGCAGTGGCTACCTCTGGCTCGCGCTCACGCCAGATGGAAACAGCCCCGCGGTTGTCGAGTATGTCGACGTCACCTACTCCGGCCCGTTCGGACTGCAGTACACGAAGCGCGTCGACAGTTTCAGCCTGCTTGCTTTTCCCGCCGAGCTGCCCAGCGGTGTTGCTGCGCTTACGGGTGACGAGGCGTCCGTCGGCGACTATCTCGATGCGCTGCGCGCCGCACTTCTCTCCGGCGACCAGGCCGTCCTCCGGACGGTGACCGGGCTGGATGACCCCACCGCCTTCGCCGAATCACAGCGCGACGTCGCCGAGAACATGGGCTACACCTACAACGATTCCACGGTCTCGTTCTTCACGCAGAACAGCGCGACCGATGGGCTGCCGCCCTTTGAGGTCGCGTTCGAGAACTACCGCTGGCGGGTTCTGCCACGGTGAGGCTTCGCGCTAGCCTGAGCGAGCTATGACAACCTTCGACTTCACCCCGCTCGAGGCGAGCCCCGGGCTTGCTAGCCCCCTGGTGGATCGCTCGAGCGGCACCTTCCCGCGGGCCGCGTATGCGTTCTTCGTGTTCATCGGCTGCGGTGGCTTGTTCATACTCATGGGCAGCATCCCCATTCTCTTCACTGCCGCGCGCGAGGGATGGGATTCCGCCGCGCAGCCCTATCTGCTCGCCTGGGCCGCCTTCGGACTGGTGAGCGGAGTCACATCGCTGATCGTGGGCGTGCGCTGGTCGAAGCGTGTCAACTCCCGCGTGCCGTCGATGCTCTCGCGGCTCACGGCCTTCGCCGAGGTGAACGGCCTCACGGTGCAGAACAGCACCGACCGTCTGCCGCTTCCTGGCTTTCACTTCGCGCTTCCGATGCCTGCGCTGGAGAACAACCCGGCGCTGTTCACGCCGACGGTGCGAGTGCACGGATACGGCGATCATCCCTTCATCGTCGGCGATCACTGGCAGCCAGCGACGTCGATGTTTACGTCGACCCCGATCGCGCGCCGACCATTTGTCGCGATCAAGCTCGACCGCAGACTGCCGCGCATCGTGCTCGTGCCGGTAGGGGCGGACTCCGAGTTCGACCTCGATGCCGATCAGCAGCTCAAGCTCGAGGGTGACTTCAACACCTACTTTCGCCTCTACTGCCCGCCCGAGTACCGCACGGACGCCCTCGTTATCTTCACGCCTGACGTGATGGCGGCGATGGTTGATAACGCTCAGGCGTGGAGCGCAGAGATCGTTGACGACTCGCTGCACTTCACGCGCTCCGGGCCGACCCTCGAGGCGGGCACCGTCGCCGAGGTGCGCAACGCCTTCGAGCTGGTCTCGACTGCTGGGCGACAGGTGAACGAGCAGGCGGCGCGGTACTCCGACGACCGTGTGGGGAGCAAGGCGCTCAACATCATCGCCGAGCGTGGGCGACAGCTCTCCACCCGCAGGCCGGTGTGGAAGGTCGCTGCTGCCGTTGGCCTCGTGTACGCGATTGTGATCGCGTTCGTTCCCGGTGTCAGTGCGCTCATCCTCTTCAGTTAGCACCCGCTTTGGTGTGGCCGCGCACCGGTACTACACTGGGTAAAGGTCACACAGACCTTTACTGATTCGAGGCACGGATGTCGACTGTAGTCGCTACGCACGAGGTCACTCTCGCCGTGTCCACCGTGATCTTCGCGCTTGGTTCCGAAGGATTGCGCATCCCGCTGGTGCGGCGCATCCGTCAGCCTTTTGAGGGGCAGTGGGCTCTTCCTGGCGGCCCGATCGAGGTGAGCGAGGCGCTCGAGGCGTCTGCCGGCCGCAACCTCTTCGAGACGACGGGGCTGCGCAGCACCTACCTCGAGCAGCTGTATTGCTTCGGGGATGTCGACCGGGCACCCGGAGAACGCGTCGTCTCGGTCGTGTACTGGGCCCTCGTCCGCTCCGACGAGGCAGCACTGGCCGCCGTGGACGAGAACGTGCAGTGGTTCGCCGCCGACGAGCTGCCAGAGCTCGCCTTCGACCACAACCGCATCGTCGACTACGCCCTCTGGCGCCTGCGGAATAAGCTCGAGTACAGCCAGATCGCCCACGCCTTTCTCGGGCCGACCTTCACCCTCGCCGAGCTGCGCGAGGTTTACCAGGCGGTGCTGCAGCGCCCGGTTGACCCGGCAAACTTTCGCCGCCAGCTTGAGAAGAGCCTCATCGACACGGGGGAGCGCCTCACCGGCGCACGTCACCGCCCGCCAAGGCTCTACCGCTACGATTCCTCCGTTGCCCTGACCGACAACGGACCGCTCAGCACCACCCAGAAAGAGGCATGACCGTGTCATCAGTCGATACGCAGATCAAGGGCATTGTGTCCGGCATCACCAACGGGGCAGGGGTCTGCACGACCGAGCTCGCCGAGGGGCCGTGGGTCTTCGACGCGCAGCCGCTCAACAGCTACGGCCCCGGCTCGTCGATGGGCGACGTGATCCCGACGGGATCGCCGCGCCAGGGAATGCTGCCGCTCGAGTACCAGCAGGCGACGAACGAGCAGCTGCACGACCGCATCCGCGTCGCGAAGCAGATTCTTGGTGACCGCGTCGTCGTGCTTGGCCACTTCTACCAGCGCGACGAGGTCGTGCAGCACGCGGACTTCGTCGGTGACTCCTTCCAGCTCGCCAACGCGGCGCGGGAGCGGCCTGATGCAGAGGCGATCGTCTTCTGCGGTGTGCACTTTATGGCCGAGACGGCCGACATCCTCGCCCGCCCAGAGCAGAAGGTGATCCTCCCGAACCTCGCCGCCGGCTGCTCGATGGCCGACATGGCTGACGAGGACTCCGTCGAGGCCGCGTGGGCCGAGCTTGAAGCCCTCTATGGAACCGAGCCGGATGCCGACGGCAAGATGCCGATCATCCCGGTCACCTACATGAACAGCTCCGCCGCGCTCAAGGCCTTCTGCGGCCGCCACGGCGGCATCGTCTGCACCTCGTCGAACGCCGCCACGGTGCTCGAGTGGGCCTTCGAGCGTGGGCAGCGCGTGCTGTTCTTTCCCGACCAGCACCTCGGCCGCAACACCGCCAAGGCCATGGGAATCCCGCTCGAGCGCATGCCGATGTGGAACCCCCGCAAGCCGAGCGGTGGCAACACCACGGAGAGCCTTCTCGACGCGCAGGTCATTCTCTGGCACGGCTTCTGCAGCGTGCACAAGCGCTTCACCGTCGAGCAGGTCGAGCGTGCTCGCGCCGAGCACCCGGGCGTGCGCGTGATCGTGCACCCCGAGACGCCGATGGCCGTCGTGGATGCCGCCGACGAGGCAGGCTCGACCGACTACATTCGCAAGGCGGTCGCCGCAGCCACCGAGCCGACCACCTTCGCGATCGGCACAGAGATCAACATGGTCAACCGGCTTGCCGCGGAGTTTCCGCAGCACACGATCTTCTGCCTCGACGACGTGGTGTGCCCCTGCTCGACCATGTACCGCATCCACCCCGGATACCTGGCGTGGGTGCTCGAGGCGCTCGTGCGCGGCGAGGTGCTCAACCAGATCATCGTTGCGGATGACGTCAAGGCCAACGCCGTGATCGCCCTCGAGCGCATGCTCGCCGCAAAGCCAAAGGTCGCCTGATGGCACGCGTAGTCGTCGTCGGCACGGGCATCGCCGGCCTGATCGCGGCGCTTGAGGCGTCGAAAAACCACGACGTGTACCTCGTCACCAAGAGTGAGCTGTCAGAGAGCAACACGAAGTACGCCCAGGGTGGCATCGCTGTTGCGATGTTTCCGGATGACTCCGTCGCCTCCCACGTCGCCGACACCCTGCGCGCCGGTGCGGGTCTCAATGACCTGCACGCGGTCGAGGTGCTGTGCTCGGAGGGGCCGCAGCGCATCCGCGACCTCATCGCCCTCGGGGTCGATTTCGACAAGGAGGGCGGCGAGCTGGCCCGCGGCCACGAGGCAGCACACAGCCACCGTCGCGTGATTCACGCGGGCGGCGACGCCACCGGCCTCGAGATCGAGCTCGCCCTCGTCACGTCGGTCAAGCGGGTGGCCGTCGAGGTGCACGAACACACCTTCATGGAAGACCTCGTCATTGAGGATGGCCGCGTGGTTGGCGTCGACCTGCTGCTCGCCGATGGCTCGTCGCACCGCGTCGACGCGGATTTCGTCATTCTCGCCAGCGGGGGAGCCGGCCAGCTCTACCAGCACACGACCAACCCGCAGGTGACGACGGGCGATGGCGTCGCCGCCGCCCTGCGCGCCGGTGCGGCGATCAGCGACGTCGAGTTCTACCAGTTCCACCCCACCTCACTTGCCGTGCCGGGCAACCCGCTGGTGTCTGAGGCCGTGCGCGGCGAGGGAGCCACCCTGCTCGACTCCGCTGGGCGCCGCTTCATGTTCGACGTGCACCCCGACGGCGAGCTCGCGCCCCGTGACGTCGTCGCCCGCGGCATTGCAACGCAGATGGCTGCACAGGGCGGCCTTCCGGTCATGCTCGACGCAACAGCCCTCGGCAGCGCTTTTCTCGACGACCGCTTCCCGGGAATCTCGAAGGTCACCCGCGAGCACGGCTTCGACTGGGGCGTCGAGCCGATTCCGGTGACTCCCGCGGCCCACTACTGGATGGGCGGCGTGCGCACGGACGACGACGGCCGCACCTCCATCGAAGGCTTGCTGGCCGTCGGCGAGGTGTCGTGCACCGGGGTTCATGGCGCCAACCGCCTCGCGTCCAACTCGCTGCTCGAGTCGCTCGTGTTCGCGTGGCGGGCTGCTGCGGCGCTGGACGAGCCGTGGATTGCGCTTGAGGTCGACTACATTGCCGACCCGGCATCCGAACCCTTCGATGGCGAGCGCACGATCGTTGACCGCGCCGCGCTGCAGAAGCTCATGTGGGACAACGCGGGGCTCTACCGCACCGCCGCTGAGCTGCAGCAGGCCGCCGACACCCTCGCCAGCTGGACCTCGGCCGGCGAGACCGTTGCCGATCGCGAGGACGGCAACCTGCTCGACCTCGCTCGCATCGTCGTGCACGCCGCGCTTGCCCGCGAGGAATCGCGCGGGGCGCACTACCGCGTCGACTATCCCGAGACGTCGCCGTTCTTCGAGAAGCACCTGTCGTGGGTGCGAAAGGTCGTCGCCCGTGTTGACTGACACCGCCATAGAGGCCGTGGTCTTCGCCGCCCTCGAGGAGGATGCCCCCTGGGGCGACGTGACCTCCGAGCTGTTCGTACCCGCCGACGCCACCGCGACCGCGGAGCTCAACGCCCGCGAGCCTGGCGTGTTCAGCGGTGGAGCGGTGATCGTCGCGACCTTCGCCGCGGTGTCCGCCAATGTCACCGTTGAGGTCATGCTCGAAGACGGCGACCGCTTCGAGGCTGGCGACGTGATCGCCGTCATCAGCGGCCCGGCTCGCGCCGTGCTGCGCGGTGAGCGCATCGCCCTCAACCTCGTGCAGCGGATGTCGGGAATCGCCACCCTCACCGCCCAGTTCGTCGCTCTCGTGGCAGGTACGAAGGCGCACGTCGTCGACACCCGCAAGACCACCCCCGGCCTGCGCGCGCTCGAGCGCCATGCGGTGCGCTCGGGTGGAGGCTACAACCACCGTTTCTCGCTCTCGGATGCCGTGCTCGCAAAAGACAACCACCTCGCCGTGCTCACCGCCGGTGGTGCGTCGGTGACCGACGTCATCCTTTCCGCCCGTGCCCAACTCGGCCACACCACGCACCTCGAGGTCGAGGTTGATCGCCTCGAGCAGATTGAGCCGGTGCTGGCCGGTGGCGTCGACACGATCATGCTCGACAACTTCTCGCTCGACGACCTGCGTGCGGGTGTCGCACAGGTTGCGGGCCGAGCCCTGGTCGAGGCCTCGGGTGGCGTCAACCTGGCGACTGTCGCTGACATCGCTGCAACCGGCGTCGACCTGATCTCCGTCGGGGCGTTGACTCACTCCGTGCGCGCCCTCGACCTCGGGCTCGACGTTCGCGTTCGATGATCTACCTCGACCACGCTGCCTCCACCCCGGTTCGCCGTGAGGTGCTCGAGGCGATGTGGCCGTACCTGACGGGGGAATACGGCAATCCCTCGTCGCACCACACGGTCGGCGAGAGCGCCCTCTCTGCCCTCACGGCCGCACGGGCGTCGATTGCGGCCCACCTCGGCGTGCGCCCCGGCGAGCTGATCTTCACGAGCGGAGGCACCGAGAGCGACAACCTCGCGGTCAAGGGCATCGTGCTCGGCTCTTCCCGCGGCCGCCACGTCATCACCAGCGCCATTGAGCACGAGGCGATTCTCGAAAGCGTCGACTACCTCGTGCGGCACCATGGGGCATCCTCGACAATCCTGCCGGTCAATGAAGAGGGGCTAGTCTCGCCCGCTGACCTCGAAGCGGCAATTCGGCCGGACACCGCCCTGATCTCCATCCAGCACGCCAACAACGAGGTCGGGGTCGTGCAAGACATTGCGGCGCTCAAGGCCGTTGCCGGATCCGTGCCGTTCCACACGGACGCCGTGCAGTCCGCGGGCTGGCTGCCGCTCAAAGACCTCGGCGTCGACGCGCTGACGTTGGCGGGCCACAAGCTCGGAACGCCCAAGGGCGTTGGTCTGCTCTTCGTGCGCAGCGGCATCCCGCTCGAGCCGCTGCTGCACGGCGGCGGGCAGGAGCGCGGGCGACGCTCCGGCACCGAGAACGTCGCGGGCGCAGTCGGGTTGAGTGCGGGGCTCTCCCTTGCCCACACCTCACCGGGGCCCCTGCGTGACGCTCTGATCGACGGGGTACTCGCCGCGGTGCCCGGCGCATTCGTCACCGGCTCGCGCACGCATCGGCTGCCGAACCACGCCTCGTTCTGCTTCCCCGGCACGAGCGGCGAGGCGGTGCTGCTCGAGCTCGAGAGACACGGCATCGTCTGCTCCAGCGGTTCGGCATGCGCGGCCGGCAGCGATGAGCCCTCGCATGTGCTGCTCGCGCTCGGGATTGATGCTGCGGTAGCCCAGACGGCGGTGCGGTTCACCCTGGATGGCACCACGACATCCGATCAGGTTTCTGAGGTCATCGAACGGGTGGCCGACGCGGTCGCGACGGTCGGTGGGCTCTCGACTCGTTAGTAGGCTTGACTCCTCGACCGTGCATCCAGCACGGCTGACCTTTGGAGTTCTTCGTGGCCAGTTCCCTCGATTCCGTCATCAACCTCGCGAAGCGCCGTGGCTTCGTCTTCCAGTCGGGGGAGATCTACGGCGGGTCGCGCTCGGCGTGGGACTACGGACCCCTCGGCGTCGCCCTCAAAGAGAACATCAAGCGCCAGTGGTGGCAGACCATGGTGCAGGGTCGCGACGACATTGTCGGGCTCGACTCCGCCGTCATCCTGCCTCGCCAGGTGTGGGAGGCCTCCGGGCACGTCGAGGTCTTCAGCGACCCGCTCGTTGAGTCGCTGCACACACACAAGCGATACCGTGCCGACCACCTGCTCGAGGCCTACGAAGAGAAGCACGGCCACCCGCCGGTTAACGGCCTCGCCGACATCAAGGACCCCGACACCGGCCAGCCCGGATCGTGGACCGAGCCGCAGAACTTCAGCGGCCTGCTAAAGACCTACCTCGGCCCCGTCGACAACGAAGAGGGACTGCACTACCTGCGCCCAGAGACCGCCCAGGGCATCTTCGTCAACTTCGCTAACGTGGTCACGACCACCCGTCAGAAGCCCCCGTTCGGCATCGGCCAGATCGGTAAGTCGTTCCGCAACGAAATCACCCCCGGAAACTTCATCTTTCGCACCCGCGAGTTCGAGCAGATGGAGATGGAGTTCTTCGTCGAGCCCGGCACGGACGAAGAGTGGCACCAGTACTGGATCGACCTTCGCCTGCAGTGGTACGTCGACCTCGGCATCAACCCAGAGAACCTGCGCCTCTTCGAGCACCCGAAAGAGAAGCTCTCGCACTACTCGACCCGCACCGTCGACATCGAGTACAAGTTCGGATTCCAGGGCAGTCAGTGGGGCGAGCTCGAGGGCATTGCCAACCGCACCGACTACGACCTGCGCACGCACTCTGAGAAGAGCGGCAAAGACCTCTCGTACTTCGACCAGACCAAGGACGCCCGCTGGACGCCCTACGTCATCGAGCCCGCGGCCGGCCTCACCCGGTCGCTCATGGCGTTCCTCGTCGACGCCTACGCCGAGGATGAAGCCCCCAACGCCAAGGGCGGTGTCGACACCCGCACCGTGTTGCGCCTCGACCGCCGCCTCTCGCCGATCAAGGTCGCCGTTCTGCCGCTCTCGCGCAACGAGCAGCTCTCGCCCGTCGCGCGCACCCTCGCGGCCGATCTGCGCAAGTACTGGAACGTCGACTTCGACGACGCCGGCGCCATCGGCAAGCGCTACCGCCGCCAGGACGAGATCGGCACCCCCTTTGCGGTGACCATCGACTTCGACACCCTCGAAGACAACGCCGTAACTGTGCGCGAGCGCGACACCATGGCGCAGGAGCGCGTCTCGCTCGACCGCCTGCGCGGCTACCTCGCGGAGCAGCTGCTCGGAGCGTAGTTTTCTTTGGAAATTCAGGAACTCGGCTACTGAGCGCGGCGTGTAAGCGCTTACTTGCGCGATCCAGCTGCCCAACTCCTGATTTTCCACAACACGGAAGCGTGCACAGCTTTCTGACGGGCGCCATGCCGGGCTCGGCCAGCCGCCAATCTCGTCGGCATGGATATCGCGGCTCACGTGCGCGCCCTCGGCGGCTTCGCACAAAAACAGCAGCTCGTCGCTCGCGGCGCGCGTGACCACCACCTCACGAGCGCAGTGCGCGGCGGAACCGTGCGCCGCGCACGCCAGGGCTGGTACACGACGCTTCCCGACCGCGACCCGCGTGTTCGCGCGGTTCGCGTTGGCGGGCGCCTCACCGGGCTTTCGGCGATTGCAGCTCTCGGCGGCTGGGTGCTCAACAGCCCCGTGCTACACGTTGCCGTGCGCCCGAACGCCGCGCGGCTGCGGTCGCCCAGTAACCGATTCGCGCACCCTCCGGCCCATCGCCAGCGGGGAGTGCGCCTGCACTGGGACGAGGGACGCGGGGGTGACGCATCCATGGTGGGGCTCCTCGACGCGCTGCGCAGGGTCGTGCTCGATGAGGATCGGGAGACCGCGATCGCAGCTCTCGACTGGGCCTTGCACGTGGCGGGCGTCGATGAGCTGGATGTCGCATCCGTCATGCTTTCAATCCCGAGGGCGGCACGGATCGCGTGGGCGGAGCTCGATGAGGACTGCGAGTCGCTGCCCGAGAGTCTCAGCAGAACCCGCCTACAGGCTGCCGGGTTCTCGGTCGAATCGCAGGTTCCGCTGAGCAACGGCCAACGAATCGATCTCGTCATTGACGGAATTGTCGGCCTCGAAACCGACGGCAAGGCGTTTCATAAAGACAAGTTCTACGAGGATCGCGCGAAGGACAGCCTCATCATTCGCGCGGGGTATGTGCCGTATCGGGTGCCGGCGAACACGGTGTTCACGGACTGGCCGACGGTTGTCGAGACGGCCGCCGCCGCAATCGTCTCGCGAGGTTCTGGAAACTCAGGAGTTTCGCCCTCGCAAGGGCAGCGAAAGCGCCCGCGGGCCCCCATTCCGCCCTCAACTCCTGATTTTCCGAAGGGGCCGGGAATGCGACCCGCTGGGAGGCGGTTGACCTCAGGGTGAACGACGCAATCAAGGTAGACATCTGGTCAGACGTGCAGTGCCCCTGGTGCTACATCGGCAAGCGCAAGTTCGAGGCGGGAGCCGAGGCTTCTGGGCTGGAGGTCGAGGTGGAGTACCACTCCTTCGAGCTGAGCCCCGACACTCCGGTCGACTTCGACGGCAGCCCGGCCGACTACCTCGCAGAGCGCAAGGGCCTGCCCATGGCGCAGGTCGAGCAGATGCTCGAGCGCGTCACCGGCATCGCCAAGAGTGTCGGCCTCGACTACGACTATGACCACGTGCACCAGACCAATACCGTCATCAGTCACGAGCTGATCCACTTCGCCAAGTCGAAGGGCCGCCAGCTCGAGATGAAGGAGCGTCTGCTCAAGGCCTACTTCATCAACGGCGAGCACGTCGGCCGCATCCCCGACCTCGTGGCGATCGCCGTCGAGCTGGGCTTCGACGAGGCCGAGGTCACCGAGGCTCTCGAGTCGCACCGCTACCTCAAAGACGTCAAGGCGGATGTCGCCCTCGCCCAGGAATACGGCATCCAGGGCGTTCCGTTCTTCGTCATCGACGGCAAGTACGGGGTGTCGGGCGCGCAGGAGGCGGAGACCTTCGCTAACGTGCTCGCACAGGTCCACTCCGAAAGGGCGAAAGCGTGACGAACACCCAACCGCTGCTCATTGTCGGCTCAGCCGACGCCGCCGTCTGCGAGGGGGATTTCTGCGAGATTCCCGCGCACCACGAGCAGGCGGTCGTTAACCGCGCGATCGACTCGGATAACGTCTAGTTAGTTCGGCAGGAAGATCCAGAGCGCAACGCCGATGCCTGCGCCGAGAACGGCGAGGGCGACAATGGCGAGTGCTCCGACGCCAGCCGAACGACGCTTGCTGCTCATGAGCTGAACTCCCGTGCTCGAACCGGGCTGAAAACGAGCCATCGGCACGTAGTAGTCGTCGAAGGTCGGAGCCGGCGAGGTCATCGTGGGAACCAGCAGGGGGCTCGGGCCCTCATAGCTCGTCTGCGCAATAGGCGCGAAGTAGGGGACAGGAGCAACCGGAGCAACGGGCAGGCGCTCGGGTAGGTAAGCGACGGGGGCGAGGTACTGCTGCACCGGAGCGACGGGCTCAACGGCGACGGGCTCGGCGATCGGCTCGATAACGGGGGTGACCACCGCGCGGGGACGGTTCATGTCGGCGTAGCGAACGTGATCGGTCCAGTCGGTTCCCGACCACCAGCGCTGCATTCCGGCCTTGGCGGGATCGTCATACCAGCCGTCAGGTACGGCGTTTTCGAACAAAGTAGCTTCGGACACTGGCTCCCCCATTTCTGTAGCGATGAGTGAGCATAACCCGAAAAGTGTCTCTGTGACTACTTCGGGGGTGACTCAAATGGGGGCTACTCGTCTGGGGGTCTAATTACTGATGTCCGCGACGGTCGCTCCCAGGCCCTCGATCAGTGAATCGGCCTGCATAAAAGCGCTCAATCCGTGTTCTCCGGCGCCTAATGAGACGCGTTTTCCGACGATGGATGCGTCAGCGAAAACCGGCCAAGCAGTGGTCGAACCGAGGGGGGTGATGGTGCCGCGCTCGTATCCTGTGGCCTCCAGCGCGACGTCTTTGTCAGGCAGCTGCAGTTTGTTCACGCCGACCACGGCGCGCAGCTTCGCCCACGCGATCTGCCGATCACCGGGGATCAGCGCGAAGAGGAAGGTGTCGTCACTGCGCTTCACCACGAGCGCCTTGACGATCTCGCCGGGGGAGATGCCCAAGATCGAGGCGGCCTCCTCGACGGAGTTGGCGGCGAACCGCTCGATGAACTCGATCTCGATGCCGCGGGCGGCAGCATCCGCCGCGACGCGGTCTCGACCTGAAGAAGATGGGACAATTGCCATATGTCTATTGTCGCCGCACCCGCGCAGCCTCTGCGCATCGGGCCGCTGACCCTCGACGTTCCGGTCGTGCTCGCGCCGATGGCAGGCATCACGAACACCGCATTCCGCCGGCTCTGCCAGGAGTACGGCGCCGGTCTGTACGTCAGTGAGATGATCACCAGCCGCGCTCTCGTTGAGCGCACGCCGGAGAGCATGCGCCTCATCAGCCATCACGAGTCGGAGAAGACCCGCAGCATCCAGCTCTATGGCGTCGACCCGAAGACCGTGCGCGATGCGATCACAATGCTCGTCGCCGAAGACCGCGCCGACCACATCGACCTCAACTTCGGTTGCCCGGTCGCCAAGGTCACCCGTCGTGGCGGGGGAGCGGCCCTGCCGTGGAAGCTCGACCTCTTTCGCGAGATTGTCGAGAATGCGGTGGATGCCGCCGGCAGCCTTCCGCTGACCGTCAAGATGCGCAAGGGCATCGACAGCGACCACCTCACCTATATCGAGGCCGCGAAGGCCGCGCAGGGCGCCGGAGTCGCGAGCATCGCGCTGCACGCCCGCACCGCCGCAGAGTTCTACAGCGGCACGGCCGACTGGTCGGCGATCGCAAAGCTCAAAGAGACGATCACCGACACCCCGATTCTCGGCAACGGCGACATTTGGAGCGCTGAGGATGCCCTGCGCATGGTCGACGAGACCGGATGCGACGGCGTCGTCGTCGGCCGCGGCTGCCTCGGCCGCCCGTGGCTGTTCGGCGATCTCGCCGCGGCATTTATCGGTGACAAGCTCAAGTCGGAGCCCACCCTCGGCTTCGTTGCCAGCGCCTTCCGCCGCCACACAGAGCTGCTGACCGAGTTCTTCGAGGGTGACGAGGAGCACGCGGTGCGCGACATGCGCAAGCACGTCGCCTGGTACTTCAAGGGCTACCCGGTGGGCGGCGAAACCCGCGCCGCGCTCGCGATGTCGAGCAGCCTGCAGCAACTCGACGACCTGCTCGGCACGCTCGACGCCGACGAGCCGTACCCGGGTGCCGACGCCGAGGGCCAGCGCGGTCGCGCGGGCAGCCCCAAGCAGCCCACCCTGCCCTACGGCTGGCTGGACAGCCGCGAGCTTCCCGAGTCGCACCGCGCCGAGATCACGGCGTCGGAGGAGCACCACAGTGGGGGATAGCTACGGCCCCGCCGACTACGAACGCTGGTATCCAGAGCACAACCACACCACCCGCCGCAGTGACTTCGCGCGCGACCGTGGGCGGCTGCTGCACAGCAGCGCGCTCCGGCGACTGGCAGCCAAGACGCAGGTGCTCAGCCCGACGGCCGGCCTCGACTTCGCACGAAACCGCCTGACGCACTCTCTCGAGGTGGCGCAGGTTGGTAGGGAGCTGGCGACATCCCTCGGTCTGGATCCTGACGTCGTCGACACCGCCTGCCTCGCGCACGACATCGGGCACCCGCCTTTCGGTCACAACGGCGAGAAAGCGCTCAGCGAGTGGTCGCTCGACATCGGAGGCTTCGAGGGCAACGCGCAGACGCTGCGGCTGCTGACCCGCATCGAGCCGAAGGTCTTCGGGCCCGACGGGCAGAGCTACGGTCTCAACCTGACGCGTGCGTCGCTCGATGCGAGCTGCAAGTACCCATGGCCGGAGCAGCAGGGAATTCCCGACCCGAGCGGCCGAAGCAAGTTCGGCTTCTATGCCGACGACCTGCCCGCCTTCACCTGGCTGCGCGAGGGCGCGCCCGATCGCCAGAAGTGCATCGAAGCGCAGGTGATGGACCTCTCTGACGACATCGCGTACTCCGTGCACGATTTTGAGGATGCGATCGTCAGCGGCTACCTCGACGTGCCCGCCCTCGGCGGTCGCGTCAACCACGACGCCCTCGTCGACTCGATGTTCGAGTGGATCGGCGGCGAGCTCAGCCACGACGAGCTCATCGCGGCGTTCGACCGGCTTGACGGACTGGACTCCTGGATCGAGTCGTGGGACGGCAGTCGCATCGACCTTGCGCGCCTCAAGAACCTCACCTCGCAGCTGATCGGCCGCTTCGCGCATGACGCGGTGCACGCGACGCGGGCGGCGCACCCGAGCGGAAGCCTCATCCGCTTCGGTGCAAACGTTGTTGTGCCGCGCGAGACGCAGGCCGAGATCGCGGTGCTCAAGGGCATCGTCGCGGCGAACGTCATGAAGACGAACTCGCGCAAGCCGATCTACGCAGAGCAGCGCGAGATTCTCACCGAACTCGCCGAGGCACTGCTCGCCGACCCGAGCAGGTTGGATGCCGGCTTCACCGCCGACTGGAACGCCGCCTCCGACGACGCAGCCCGCAAGCGCGTCGTCGTGGACCAGGTCGCGTCGCTGACGGACCAGTCGGCGCTGCGCTGGCACGCCGAGCTGCGGTCGGTCTAGGATCACAACAACTTGGCTGGAGGGGTGCGATGCGGCGTTTCGCGGTCGCGACATTCCTTGCGCTGCTGCTGACGGGATGTGCCTCAGCCCCACACGATCCTCCCGCGACTCTCACCGATGAGCACTACGTGCAGCTCGGCATTGACCAGGCGTGGGAGCAGTACACCTCAGCCTGGGGTTCGGACGAAGTCAGACCGACTGTCGACATAGAGCGAACGATCCAGCAGAGCGATTGGGCGCCGGTGATGGTGGAGTGCCTACACGACGAGGGGTTTGTCGACGTTGCCCTCGGTGATGACGGCACGTTCTCGCTCACCAGCGACAACAGTCAACTTCAGCCATACGATCTCGCAACGTACGTCTGCTCAGCGAGGTTTCCGCTGAGCGCCAACGTCTATCGACCCTTCAACGAGAAGCAGCTGGATTTTCTCTACAGCTACTACGTCGATGACCTGGTGAGCTGCCTCGAGGTTGAGGGCTATGCCGTTGAGGGAGTTCCGAGCAGGCAGGCTTTCTTTGAGAACCCCGGTGGATGGGCGCCCTACAGTGGCATTCCCTACACGGGCGATGCCGAGTGGAAGCGCATCAACGAGGCGTGCCCCCAATCACCCGGCGATGAGATCTACGAGTTGGAGTAGCGGAATGCGAAACGTTGTTCGGCTCTCGCTGATGGTGTTGGTGATTGCGTCTCTCGCAGGCTGCAGCGGCGCAACGAACACTCCAGATTCCGACCTCACGACCGATGCCGAGCTGCCCAACAGCCCGGTAAGCGATCGCATGGTTCGATGCGTGTCTGATGAGGGCTTTGAGATCGTGCGA
>Ga0247814_10000465_pt1 | contig 32410 bp, 33 predicted proteins | sample UWRJL179409R1_FD_179947 | JGI IMG/M metagenome (GOLD analysis project Ga0247814, IMG submission 179947) | Plant litter microbial communities from Arlington Agricultural Research Station in Wisconsin, United States - UWRJ-L179-409R-1 | ecosystem: Environmental > Terrestrial > Plant litter >... | reverse complement strand
GTAGGACCGGCTTCAGCCGGGAGGGCGAGAGGTTTGACGACGCAGATGCTTTGGATGTGCAGGCTTGCTCCCGGCTGAAGCCGGTCCTACGATTCGTTGCGTACCTACACGGTCTTGAGCCGATTGCTATACATCCGGCATTCCGCGAGCAACGCCAGCAGGTTCGGGTCGCGCTCGCGGGATTTGAGGAACACCAGGCCGATGTGCTGCTGCATGTGATAGCGCGACTGCAGCGGGATCAGGCGTACGCGGTTTTCGTAGACGGCCGCGATACGCCCCGGCAGCAAGGCATAGCCCACGCCTGAGCTGACCATGCTCAGCAGGGTGAAGATGTCGTTCACCTGCATCGCCACTTTTGGTTCGAACCCCGCCCGCTGGAACACCCGCGCCCCGTCGCGGTGTGTGGCGAAGCCTTGGGTGAGGGTAATGAAGGTCGCTTCGCGCAGGTCGCTGAGGTCGACTTCGCTGTGCTGCGAAAATGGCGAGTCGGCAGGCGCAGCCAGGAAAATATCATCGGAAAACAGCGGCAGGTGCTCGCAATCCGGGTCGTTGACGCTTTCGTCCAGCGACACCAGGATAGCGTCGACTTCCATGTTTTTGAGTTTGTAGAACAGGTCGATATTCGAGCCCAGAATCAAGTCGATATTCAGTTCGCTGCGGCGGATTTTCAGACCCATGATCAATTGCGGCACGGTCTTGACCGTCAACGAATACAGCGCTCCCAGCTTGAAACGCGCCGCCGAGAAACCGGCCGCCTGCCGGGTCAGTTCGACAGTGGCGAGCACGTCCTGGATCAGCTTCTGCGCGCGCTCTTCCAGCACATAGGCGCTTTCCAGCGGCGTCAGGTTGCGCCCTTCGTGTTTGAACAGCGGGCAGCGCAAGGCACTTTCCAGAGAATGAATCGCCCGGTGCACGCTGACGTTGCTGGTCTGCAACTCGGCGGCCGCTCGGGCGAGGTTGCCCGTGCGCATGAAGGCCAGGAATATTTCCAGCTTCTTGAGGGTCAACTCATCGTCGATTTGCATGGCTTAGGTTTCTTGTTCGAATGCTAGCGATTGTGCCCAAGTCCTGAGCCACTGGCTGCACTAAATTCCCGGTCGGCTCAGGCACGGGTTGCACTGCGAGTGTTTAACCTAGAGCCTTGCGCAGCGATTCTGGTCAGCGAGGTAGTGTGCGGATGTATTACGGAGAAAAATTCAACGCCTGGTCGCATCTGGTCGGCGCCGTGCTGGCGTTGGTCGGCGCGGTCTGGCTGCTGGTGTATGCGAGCCTGTACGGCGATGTGTGGAAAGTCGTCAGCATGGCGATTTATGGCGTGACGCTGGTGACTTTGTACAGCGCATCCACCGTGTACCACAGCGTTCGCGGGCGGGCGAAACAGATCATGCAAAAGGTTGATCACTTTTCGATCTATCTGCTGATTGCCGGCAGCTACACGCCATTTTGCCTGGTCACCCTGCGCGGCGCGTGGGGCTGGACGCTGTTCGGCATTGTCTGGGGCCTGGCGATCATCGGCATCCTGCAAGAAATCAAGCCGCGCTCCGAAGCGCGAATCATGTCCATCGTTATCTACGCGGTGATGGGCTGGATCGTGCTGGTGGCGGTCAAACCGTTGCTGGCAGCATTGGGCACAGCGGGTTTTACCTTCCTCGCAGCCGGTGGCGCGCTGTACACCATCGGCATCATCTTCTTTGCCTACGACACCCGCTTCCGCCATTGGCACGGCATCTGGCATCTGTTCGTCATCGCCGGAAGCCTGCTGCACTTTGTGGCGATTTGTTTTTATGTGCTTTGAATAACGTAACCGTGGGAGCGGCTTCAGCCGGGAGAATGCCCTCCCGGCTGAAGCCAGTCCTACGGTTGGCTGCCGGACGATATTTTAAAAATCCCCCCACAACTGCTGCGCCACGCTCAGTGCTACGACTGGCGCGGTTTCGGTGCGCAGCACGCGTGGGCCGAGGCGGGCGGCGTGGAAGCCGGCGTCCTGGGCTTGAGCAACTTCAGCGTCATTAAGGCCGCCTTCCGGGCCGATCAGGAACGCCAATGAGTTCGGCTTGCTATGGCTGGTCAGCGGTTCGGCGACCGGATGCAGTACCAGTTTCAAGTCGGCTTCGGTACGTTTGAGCCAGTCGGCCAGCGCCATCGGCGGGTGAATCACTGGCACCACCGAACGGCCGCATTGCTCGCAGGCGCTGATTGCAATCTGTTGCCAATGCAGCTGACGCTTTTCCGCGCGGTCGTCCTTGAGGCGTACTTCACAGCGTTCGCTGACAATCGGCGTGATCTGCGTGACGCCCAGTTCGGTGGCTTTCTGAATCGCCCAGTCCATGCGTTCGCCACGCGACAAACCCTGGCCCAGATGAATCAGCAGCGGGGATTCGGTCTGGCCGGCGAAGGTTTCGTTGAGCTGCACGCGCACGCGTTTCTTGCCGACTTCCAGCAGCGTGCCGCGAAACTCCTGGCCCGAGCCGTCGAACAGCTGCAGCGCATCGCCCTCAGCCATGCGCAACACGCGCCCGATGTAATGCGCCTGCGCTTCAGGCAATTCGTGTTCGCCGAGGCTCAGGGGGGCGTCGATGAAAAAGCGTGACAGTCTCATGGTGGATCTCTGAAGTTCTGGAATGCTGCGTGGTTCTTTGCGGTGGAATTTATCGTAGGGGCGAATTCATTCGCGCAGCAAGCCGTGAAGATTGCGCTGACTGTACCGGCCCTTTCGGGGATAAATCCCCTCCTACAATGCATTCCATCCGCAGATCTGAATTCGGCCTAACCCGGATCACGAAAATCCGGATGAAAGTTCTCACGCACCGCAACGCTGATGCTGCTGCGCGTCGCGATGTCGATGCCTTCGGTGGCCACTTCGGCGAGGAAGTCGATCTGTTCCGGGGTGATCACATACGGCGGCAGGAAATACACCACGCTGCCCAGCGGCCGCAACAGCGCACCGCGCTCCAGGGCGTGCTGGAAAACCTTCAAGCCGCGGCGCTCTTGCCACGGATACGCGGTTTTGGTGGCCTTGTCCTGCACCATTTCGATGGCCACGGCCATGCCGGTCTGGCGCACTTCGGCCACGTTCGGGTGGTCCGCCAGATGCGCCGTGGCGGTTTTCATGCGCTGGGCCAGGGCTTTGTTGTTCTCGATGACGTTGTCCTGCTCGAAGATATCCAGCGTAGCCAACGCCGCCGCACACGCCAGTGGATTGCCGGTGTAGCTGTGGGAATGCAGAAAGGCCCGCAAGGTTGGATAGTCGTCGTAGAACGCGTCGTACACGTCATCGGTGGTGATGCAGGCTGCCAACGGCAGGTAACCGCCGGTCAACGCCTTGGACAGGCACAGGAAATCCGGACGGATGCCGGCCTGTTCACAGGCAAACATGGTGCCGGTACGGCCAAAACCCACGGCGATTTCATCGTGAATCAGGTGCACGCCATAACGGTCGCAGGCATCGCGCAGCAATTTGAGGTAAATCGGGTCGTACATGCGCATGCCGCCCGCGCCCTGAATCAACGGCTCGACGATGACCGCTGCAACCGTGTCGTGGTGCTCGGCAAGGGTTTGTTCCATGGCCGCGAACATGTTGCGCGAGTGTTCTTCCCAGCTCATGCCGTCGGGACGGTGATAACAGTCGGGGCTCGGCACCTTGATGGTGTCCAGCAGCAGCGCCTTATAGGTTTCGGTGAACAGCGGCACGTCGCCCACCGACATCGCGGCCATGGTTTCGCCGTGATAGCTGTTGGTCAGGGTGACGAAGCGCTTCTTGTCCGGTTTGCCGCGATTGAGCCAGTAATGAAAGCTCATCTTCAAGGCGACTTCGATGCAGGACGAGCCGTTATCGGCGTAGAAGCAGCGAGTCAGGCCTTCCGGCGTCATCTTGATCAGGCGCTCGGACAGCTCGATCACCGGCTGGTGGCTGAAACCCGCCAGAATCACGTGCTCCAGCTGGTCGACCTGATCCTTGATGCGCTGATTGATGCGCGGGTTAGCGTGGCCAAATACGTTGACCCACCAGGAACTCACGGCGTCCAGGTAACGCTTGCCTTCAAAGTCCTCCAGCCAGACGCCTTCGCCGCGCTTGATCGGGATCAGCGGCAGGTTTTCGTGATCTTTCATCTGGGTGCAGGGGTGCCACAGGACCGCGAGGTCGCGTTGCATCCACTGATTATTCAAGCCCATTGGTTATCTCCGAGTGACGGCTCGCATGGCGCGAGGACGAACAATCGCGCAAGCCTATGCAATGCCCGGCTGCGGGACAACCTCTTGTGCGTAATGGCATCGTGCTTAGAGCGCTGGCAGGCCCGCAATGGCTGGCGTATCCTTCGCGGCTCTTCGACGTCTCGGGCTTGGTTTTCCGAAACTTCCTACGTTTTATTTCGGAGTTCGCTGAATGCTTTCTGGTTGGCTGCGCGCCTGTGCGCTAGTGGTAGTTGGGCTGGTCAGCGTTTCGGCGCTCGCTATTGAAAAACAACATACAGCCATCGTCGTCGGTGGCGGACTGGCGGGCCTGACGGCGGCCTACGAGCTGCAAAGCAAAGGCTGGCAAGTCACGCTGCTGGAAGCCAAACCCAACCTGGGCGGCCGCTCCGGCCTCGCAACCAGCGAGTGGATCGGCAACAGCAAGGCTCAGCCGGTGCTGAACCAGTACCTGAATCAATTCAAACTCAGCAGCGTGCCCGCGCCTGAATTTGTGCGCACGCCAAGTTATCTGATCGACGGCGTTTATTTCACCAAGGCCGAACTGGCCCTCAAGCAACCGGCCACCGCCGAAGCGATGAAGCGTTACGAGGAAACCCTCGATAACCTCGCGCGCTCGATCAGCGATCCGGAAAATCCAGCTGCCAACAGCACACTGTTTGCCCTGGACCAGATCAACGTGGCGAACTGGCTGGATCGTCTTTCCCTGCCCGCCACTGCGCGTCAGCTGATCAATCAGCAGATTCGTACCCGTTATGACGAACCTTCGCGCCTGTCGCTGCTGTATTTCGCACAACAGTCTCGGGTTAATCGCGACATTGAAGACCGCGATTTCCGCGCCGCTCGCCTGCCTGGTGGCAGCGCGGTGCTGGTCGAGTCGTTCGTAAAGCAGATCAAGGCGATCAAAACCAATTCGCCGGTTTCCGCGATCATCCAGGAAAAGGATGGCGTGACGGTCAAGGTTGGCGCAGTCGGCTACAGCGCTGATTACGTGGTGGTTGCCGTGCCGTTGCGCGCGCTGAACAAAATTCAGATGACCCCGGCGCTGGACGCTCAGCACATGGGCGCGATCAAGAGCACCAACTACGGCTGGCGCGACCAGATCATGCTCAAGTTCAAGACGCCGGTCTGGGACAGCAAGGCGCGCTTGTCGGGCGAGATCTACAGCAACACCGGCCTGGGCATGCTCTGGATCGAGCCTGCACTTAAAGGTGGCGCCAACGTGGTGATCAACCTGTCCGGCGACAACGCCCGGATCATGCAGTCGTTTGGCGACAAACAACTGGTGGACCAGGTGCTGATTCGTTTGCACGCGTTCTATCCGCAGGCGCGTGGCGCCTACACCGGTTACGAAATCCGTCGCTACAGCGTCGATCCTTCGACTGGCGGCGCTTACCTGGCATTTGGTCCGGGGCAGATCAGCAAGTACTGGCGTCTGTGGGAAAAGCCTGTTCAGCGTGTAGCTTTCGCTGGCGAACACACCGACACCATGTTCCCGGGTACGCTGGAAGGTGCCTTGCGCACGGGTCAGCGTGCCGCCAGCCAGGTGCAGGATCTGGCGGCTGGCAAGTCGTTCGAACCGGTCAAGGTGGTTCCGGCGGCAGCTCCGGCACCGAAAGCGTCCGGCGGCAACTTCTTCAGCAACCTGTTTGGCGGTTCGTCCGACAAGGCTGAAGCGAAGAAACCAGAACCGGCCAAACCTGCCGACGCCGCCAAGCCGCAAGAGAAGAAGGGCTTCTTCTCCCGTCTGTTCGGTTCCGACGAGCCGGCCGCCCAGCCTGTGGAGAAAGCGCCAGAGCCGGCACCTGCTCCAGTACCGGTAGCGCCAGTGGTTGCTCCGGTAGTTGAACCGGCCAAGCCTGAGCCAGCGAAGGTGGAACCGGCGAAGAAAGCGCCAGTGAAGAAGACGCCGGCCAAAGAGCCTGCGAAAAAAACACCGGCCAAGCCTGTGACACACAAGGCTCCGGCCAAGGCAGAGCCAGCCAAAAAAGCTCCGGTCAAAGACAAGACCGAAGCAGCACCGGCGCCAGCGGCGGCTCCGAGCAACTGATCCTGCTGAGGCAATGAAAAAGGGCGCGGTTTTTATACCGCGCCCTTTTTTTTGTGTTTTTTGCGTGGAACTGGCGTTAGCCGGAAGACGGCCAGTACATCTGCCCTATTTGCTTCGTCCGCAACGAAGCCCTCCCGGCTAAAGCCGCTCCTACGGCTTGAATTGCACCATCATTTGGTTCCGGTGGTGACGAAGCTTTTATGCCCTTCAGTACGCCGCGCTTCTTTCAACATCCACTGCGGCTCGGCTCGGCATTTGTATTTCACGCCCTTGCGACGCGCCATGGCGCTGACTGTTTCCATACATTCTTGTTTCGACGCATAAGCCTCGCCAGGCCTACGTTCATCCACACAACCTTCCATTCCACTGCACATTGTCATAACGACAAAATAAACAGTCATCATCGCGGTGTTGCTCCATTGATCGCTGCGATCTAAACGTCCTGCGCCGGTCCTCGTTAACTGTCTGAGGCACTGATAGCAGTGATTGATTTGGCACGTGAAGGGCGGTTACAGGCACTTCCCTTTGCAGGCCTGGAAGAATGCTGAGCCTTATCCAGTGGCCGGACAATGGCCTAAGGCTTCCATCCGTCGGAATAACGTCACTATTATTGCTTTTGCTGGACAGCGTCATTTTGGCGTTACAGTTTTCCGCCATAAAATTGACTTTCTGCCTATTTGTTACAGGTGCAGCCTGTTTGGCGGGCTTGGTGTGGCGTGCGAGCGCCGGGGTAAATCAGGCGCGCGCTGCCGCTCATCTGGGCCGATTGGCCGATGGTCATGGCGCGGTTTTGTTGAATCAGATTTATCAGGATGCTGTCGGTGCTTTGTAACAACATTGAACGGATCAAGCGGTTTGCAGACAAGGAAGACTGGAGAGCAAGCTCGGAAACGAAAGTGCGAATCACGTAACAATCGTATTTCTCGATATTTCAGAGCGAAATTTTGCGCTTTCATTCGATAGATAAAAAGTTAGTCTGGTATCACTTCCTACAAGGTAATGGCAATGCAGCTACGCAACTCTTCCTCTCGCTACGGTCTGGTCAGCATGGCGCTCCACTGGGGCGTGGCTGTCGCGGTGTTTGGTTTGTTTGCGCTGGGGCTGTGGATGGTCGGGCTCGATTATTACGACAGCTGGCGCAAGGCGGGTCCTGATCTGCACAAGAGCATTGGCATCACGTTGTTCGCTGTCATGTTGAGCCGCATCGTGTGGCGCTTGCTCAGCCCACCACCGCCGCCGCTGGCCAGTTATGGCAAGTGGACACGGATCGGCGCGACATTCGGTCATTTGTTTCTGTACGTCGGTCTGTTTGCCGTGATGTTCGCCGGTTACCTCATTTCCACCGCCGACGGCGTGGGGATTCCGGTGTTTGGCTTGTTCGAGGTCCCTGCTTTGATCAGCAGCCTGCCCGATCAGGCGGACAACGCGGGCACGGTTCATTTGTATCTGGCCTGGGTGCTCGTGATTTTCGCGGGGCTTCATGGTCTTGCTGCGCTGAAACACCACTTTATCGATCGCGATGTGACCCTCAAACGTATGTTGGGCCGCACCTGATTTTTCAACCAAAAAGGGAATACAGCATGTTGAAGAAGACTCTCGCCGCTCTGGCTCTGGGTACCGCACTCTTGTCCGCCGGGCAGGCGATGGCCGCTGATTACACTATCGACAAAGAGCAGCAACACGCTTTCGTCGATTTCAAGATCAGCCACTTGGGCTATAGCTTCATCCACGGTACGTTCAAGGACTGGAGCGGTACATTCAGCTTCGACGCCGCCAAGCCTGAAGCCAGCAAAATCAATGTTGATCTGAAGACCGCCAGCCTGTTCACCAACCACGCTGAGCGCGACAAGCACATCAGCAGCAAGGACTTCCTCGACGTTGCCAAATACCCGGACGCGAAGTTCGTTTCCACCGCGGTTAAATCCACCGGCGAGAAAACGGCTGACGTGACTGGCGACCTGACACTGCACGGCGTTACCAAGCCGATCGCGATCAAGGCGACGTTCAACGGCGAAGGCAAAGACCCATGGGGCGGCTACCGTGCCGGCTTCAACGGTACTTCCACGCTTAACCTGAACGATTTCGGCATCAAAGGCCCAGGTCCAACTTCGCAGACCCTGGATCTGGACATCAGCTTCGAAGGCGTCCAGGCCAAGTAATTACTGGCTGCTTGAAAAAACGCCGACCCTTGGGTCGGCGTTTTTTTTGATGCGCGTTGGGCAGTATCAACGAGGTACTCATCCAGGATTCGCCAAGCCGCTGTAGGAGCCAACTTGTTGGCGAAGCATTGCACCTGCGTACTCGGAAATATCGCTTCGCGAACAAGTTCGCTCCTACAACCTTGAATCGACACGATCCTGTAGGACCGGATTTATCCGGGAGGACGTCGGTTTTGCCGAGGAGGATCTTCAGGATTTCCTCGGCTTCTTCGGGGATAAATCCCCTTCCACAATCCTGCTGCTCGCTCGCTAGATCACCGCCACCGCTTGAAGATCAACGAGGTGTTCACCCCGCCAAACGCGAAGTTGTTGTTCATCACGTATTCATGGCTCATGACCCGGGGTTCGCCGCGCAGGTAGTCGAGTTCGCCGCATTGGGGGTCGATCTGGTCGAGGTTCATGGTGTGGATGTAGCGATCACGGTTGAGCATTTCGATGCAGAACCAGGATTCCAGCGCGCCGCAGGCGCCGAGGGTGTGACCGAGGAAGCTTTTCTGCGAGCTGATCGGCATGCGTGGGCCGAACAGGCTGCTGGTGGCCAGGGTTTCGGCGATGTCGCCTTGTTCGGTCGCGGTGCCGTGGCCGTTGACGTAGCCTATGGCTTCGGGCGGCAGGTTGGCGTCTTCCAGGGCCAGCTCCATGGCGCGGCGCATGGTGAGTTGCTCTGGCCGGGTGCTGTGGGCGCCGTCGGCGTTGCTGCCGAAGCCGACCAGTTCGGCGTGGATATGCGCCCCGCGCGCCAACGCATGTTCCAGTTCCTCGAGGACCAGCATGCCGGCGCCTTCGCCGATCACCAGGCCGTCACGGCTGGCGTCGTAAGGGCGCGGGCTGGTCTGCGGCGCGTCGTTTTTCAGGCTGGTGGCGTACAGCGCGTCGAAGACCATGGCCTCGGTCGGACACAGCTCTTCAGCACCGCCCGCCAGCATCAACGGCAAACGGCCGAACTTGATCGATTCATAGGCGTAACCGATGCCCTGGCTGCCGCTGGTGCAGGCGCTCGACGTCGGGATCAAACGCCCGGTCAGGCCGAAGAAGATGCTGATATTCGCCGCCGTGGTGTGCGGCATCATGCGCACGTAGGAATTGGCGTTCAAACCTTCGGCGACCGAGTTGAGCAGCATATTGCCGAACGCCTTGATCTCGTCGGTGCTGCCGGTGGACGAACCGCACGCGGTGCCCATGCGCCCGTCACGAATGATCGGGTCGTTCAACAGCCCGGCGCCGATCAATGCCTGTTCCGATGCGCCCACGGCGAGGCGTGAAACCCGGCCCATGCTGCGCAGTTGTTTGCGGGTCCAGTGCGTCGGCACCACGAAGTCATCCACAGGCCCGGCAAGGCGAGTGTTGAGTTCGGTGAAACGGTCCCACTCGTTCATGCGCCGAATGCCGCTGCGATTGGCGTTGAAGTGGGCTTCGATGCTGGCCCAGTCGCTGCCCAGGGAAGTGATGCCGGCCATGCCGGTGACGACGACGCGTTTCATCAGCACAGGCCTCCATTGACGGCCAATACCTGGCGAGTGATGTACGACGCTTCGGCCGACATCAGGAAATTCACGGCACCGGCGACTTCTTCCGGGGTGCCCATACGCTGGGCCGGGATCATCTTCATCAGTTCATCCACTGGCACGTTTTCGTCGAGCATGGCGGTGTCGATCAAACCCGGCGCGACGCAATTGACGGTGATCTTGCGCTTGCCCAGTTCGATGGCCAGCGCTTTGGCGGCCCCGATGATGCCGGCCTTGGACGCGCTGTAATTGACCTGGCCGCGATTGCCGATCAACCCCGACACCGAGGTAATGCACACAATACGCCCAGCCGCGCGACGGCGGATCATCGGCATCATCACCGGATGCAGAACGTTATAGAAACCATCCAGATTGGTGCGCAGCACTTGGTCCCAATCGTCATCGGTCAGCGCCGGGAATGCGCCATCGCGGGTCAGGCCTGCATTGAGCACCACGCCGTAGTACGCGCCGTGGGTTTCCACGTCGGCTTCAAGAAGGGCTTTGCAGCTGGCGCGGTCGGACACATCGAATTGCAGGATGCGCGCCTGACGCCCCAGCGCAAGGATTTCGGCCTGCACCGCTTCGGCTTCGCTGCGCCCGTTGCGGCAATGCAGGATCAGGTCGAAACCCGCTTGGGCCAGACGCAAGGCGATGGCGCGGCCGATGCCACGGCTGGAGCCGGTGACCAGTATCGAGTCAGTCATGTTGCGGCTCCTTCAGCCAGGTACTTCGTAGGTTGCGGCGGGCAATACACGTTCAGCCGGGCGAACGCTTCGATGTCCGGGCCGGTCATGCGGCATTCGAAAATACCCATGCCGCTCTCGTCCTGCAGGGAGCGCAGGGCGTGGATGGTCAGTTCGCTGCCAGCGGGAAAGCAGTCAACGTTGCATTCGAACTTGCGGCTGCCAAGCAGGAAGCCGAGTTCGACGTTTTCGCCTCGGGTTCGTGCGCGATAACCCGCGTAAGCCGCGACACTTTGCGCCATCAGTTCGATGCCGACCCATGCCGGAATGCTGCCGTCTTCGCGGTTGAACAGGCCACCGGGGCGCACGGTGAGGCGCGTCTGAATCTGTTCCTCATCAAAACTGAGGATTTCGTCGATAAGAATCATGTCGCCAGCATGGGGGATCAGCTCGGCGAGGGGCCATTGCTTCAAGGGGCATCTCCGATAATCAGGCTGATATTGTTGCCGCCGAAGGCGAACGAATTGCTCATCAGGCAGCGCCGGTTACTGAGCGCCAGGCGTGCGCCGGGTGCGGTCCAGCGCAGCGCCGGCAATTGCGGATCGGCTTCGCCATCCCATAATTGTGGCGGCACGGCATGCTCGCTGTTCTCGGGCGCCAGGCTCAACCAGCAGAACGCCGCTTCCAGTGCGCCCGCTGCGCCCAGCGTATGGCCGGTGAGCGGTTTGGTCGAGGAGCACGGCACGCCTTCGGGAAAAATCGCGTTAACAGCGAGGCTTTCCATGGCGTCATTGAGCGGCGTCGCGGTGCCGTGCAGATTCAGGTAGTCGATGTCCTGTGCCTTGAGCCCGGCGTTATCCAGCGCTTGCTGCATGGCCTGGCGAGCGCCGCGCCCGGTGGGTTCCGGTGCGGAAATATGATGCGCATCGCAACTGGCCCCGGCGCCGAGCAGGGCGATGGCATGTTCGCCGTTGCTTTCGCGGGTCATCAGAAACAACACAGCGGCTTCGCCAATGTTGATCCCGTCGCGATTGCGCGAGAACGGGTTGCAGCGCTGGGCCGACATCGCTTCCAGGGCCGAAAACCCGTTCAGGGTCAGTTTGCACAGGCTGTCCACGCCGCCACACAACACGGCATCGCACAGGCCTTGATCCAATGCGCGGCGGGCGCTGAGCAGGGCGCGGGCGCTGGACGTGCAGGCGGTGGAAATCACGTAGGCCGGGCCGCTCAATTGCAGCCACTCGGCAAGAAAGTTGGCCGGGGCGCTGAGTTCCTGTTGCTGATAGTCGTAGCTGGCGGGGAATTGCCGGTCGCGCAGCCAGGCGGCAATGCTGGCGCTGGCTTCGTCGATACCCGAGGTGCTGGTGCCGAGAATCACGCCGATACGTTCGGGGCCGTAACGCTCGATTGCCTGGCGAATCTCGACTTCGACTTGCAGCGCGGCCGCCAGTAACAATTGGTTATTGCGACTGCTGTGCGAGGCCAGATGCGCGGGAATCGGCGGCAACCCGGATTTGACCGCGCCCACCGGTAGCACGCGCTCGGGCACCCAGCCGCTTTCGCTGCGCATGCCGCTGCCGTCCCCGGCAAACAGCCGACGGGCGACTTCTTCGCGGTCGTTGCCCAGGGCGCAAATCAGGCCCAGTGCGTTGAGGTAGGCAGTCATGGAGCGGTCTCGGTGTTCAACGGGCTAATGCGGAAGACCAGCGTGCTTTGGTCATTAGTCTCGGAGCCAGACCTCAGCCCCAGGGTAAAGACGTCAGCCGTGCGGTATTCGACACCCCAGCGGTCATCGAGGCTGCGCCGCAAACCCTGACGTCGCGCCGTCGGGTACGCGTCGCGCAATTCGGTGTCGGGGGTCAGGGCAAACAGCAAGGCGGCGAACAGCTCCCGGGCTTCAGCGTTGGGTGGCAACAAGCCATCGGCCTGCCATTGGCCGTCGATCAACAATTGCCGCGCCAGTGGAATGCCCAGCGGGTCCATCAACGACCAGCGCAGCCCGGCCGATTCCTGCTGAATCACCAGCAACCAGTCCTGACGCTGCTCGCCCTGCTGACGCTGCACGTGCAATTGCATCGGCAACTGCAGATGCGGCATGGCCTTCGGCAGCGGCGTCTGGCTGGCGCAAGCACTCAGCAGCAGGACGCAGGCAAACAACAGCGCGCGGATCATTGGGGTGCACCGTTCAAAGGTTTGCGGGCCACCACATTGACCAGGGTTTCTTCGCGCTGGCCAACCGGAGCGGGCTGGCGCAGCTTCAGGCGTTCGAGCAGGCCGAAATCCTTGGCGCGGCTCCACCACAAATAAGGGTACGACACATTCTGCGCGCCGAACTCGAAGCCCTGATCGCGCAGCATCTGCAAATATTGCCCGGCACTTTTCTGCACGTGCATCGGGTGGCGGAACAGCCAGCGAATCACCCAGGTATCGATATAGGCTTCGGTGGACTCGGCAAACAGCAGATACCCGCCCGGTTTCAATACGCGATAGAACTCGGCGAGGGCTTGTTCCTGCTCCACCAGATGGTGAAAAGTCTGGTGACAGAACAACAGGTCAACGCTGGCGTCCGGCACTTGCAACGCGGCGCAGTCGCTGCCGATCAACTCGATATTGATGCCCAGTTGCCGGGCTTCGGCGCGGCTGGTGGTCAGGCTTTGCGGATCGGCGTCCACGGCCAACAGCCGCGACGGCGCGAAAGTCCGGCACAGATGTTCGAACGACTTGCCCTGGCCGCAACCGGCATCCAGCAACACCGGCTGACTCGGCGGCGCGCTGTCGAACAGGCCGCGCAGATCGTCGATGGCCACCCGCAATACGCGGTGTTGCCAGGTGTAGCTGCGCAGAAACCACAGGCCGAAGCGGGTTTCCTCCACGTAGCTATCACTCAGGAACGGCCCGCTCATGGCTCCATGCCGCCGCAGACTTCAGCCAGCATGCGCAGACGCCGCTTGGGTTCGGTGACGAACGGGTTGCGCTCGTCCCAGGCATAACCGGCGAGGATCGAGCAGATCATGCGGCGGATTTCCGGGGTGCCGCCTGCGTAAAAAATCACGTCCTGAAATATGCCGGTGTACCAGCCTTCGACATACGCCCGGAACGCGTCGACGCCGCGTTTGAGCGGCACGGCGAATTCGGCTTCCCAGTCCACCGTTTCGCCTTGCAACTGGCGATGCAGCGAGGCGGCCGCCATGCTTGCCGAGCGCATGGCGATGGTCACGCCGGACGAAAACACCGGGTCGAGGAATTCCGCGGCATTGCCCAGCAGCGCGAAACCGGGCCCGTGCAGGGTTTTGACGTTGGCCGAATAACCGCCGATGGTCCGCGCCGGGGTATCCCACACGGCATCCTTGAACAGGCCTTTGAGGTTCGGGGTTTCGTCAATGAACGCCCGCAGGCAGGCGTCGAGATCCTTGGGTTTGTCGGCGAAACGCTCGGCCGCCGCGACCACGCCCACCGAGCAGCGGCCGTTGCTGAACGGGATCGACCAGAACCACACGTCGCGGTGCTCGGGGTGAATGCTGACGAGGATTTTTTCCCGGTCAAAGCGCGTGCTGTCGATGTGATCTTCCACATGGGTGAACACCGCCTGGCGCACCGGGAAGTTCGACGGCGCTTCAAGGTCAAGCAAGCGCGGCAAGACGCGGCCATACCCGCTGGCATCGAGGACGAATTTTGCTTGCACGCTGTATTCGCTGCCGTCTTCGCGACGGGCGCGCAGGATCGGTTCGGCGTTGCTGAAATCGGCGGCGATGATTTCCTGCTGATAGCGGATCTCGACGCCTTGCAGTTCGGCCTGATCGGCCAGCAGCTTGTCGAAATCGCCGCGCAGCACCTGGAAGGTCGATGGCTTGCCGTTGCCGAAGGTTTCGCTGAAATCAAAGGCGCTGTAACGCTCGCCCCAGGCAAACGCCGCGCCGTTCTTCTTCTGGAAGCCCGCCGCCTGCACCGCCTCGAGCATGCCCGCTTCCTCGACAAAATCCAGGCAATGGGCAAGCAGGCTTTCGCCAATGGAGAAACGCGGAAACTGCTGGCGTTCGATAATCAGCACATCGTGTCCATTGCGCTTGAGCAATGCCGCAGCGATAGCTCCGGAAGGGCCCGCGCCGATGACGACGACCGTGCGACGTTCCATATCAGTTATTGGCACAAGATTTCCTTACTTGTTCAGCAGTATTCAAGGGGGTTCGCAACGGCACACAACCCATGCCAGCCAGAGCGGGCAGCAAGGTTGCGATCAGGCCCATCACCATCAGCGCGAAGTACAGCGCCGGACTGATGAGCTGTTGTTGCAGCAGCAGATTGAGGAAAACGATTTCACTCAAACCGCGAATATTCAGCAGCAGGCTTTCCCGCCAACGGCTGGCACCGGCAAACGAGACCGGCGCCCAACGCAGCCCCAGCCAGTTGCCCAGCAGTTTGCTGGCGATGGGCAGCAGGATCAGCGCGCCCAGTTGCAGCCAGCTCAGGCTGGACATGGCGCTGTGGACATTGATCTGCACGATGCCGAACGTCAGGATCAACGGAATGGCCAGATTGTTTTGCAGACGCTTGAACAGTTGCGGATCAAGCGGCGGCACCCAGGCCTGTTTGAGCCGCGCCATGCACAGCAAGTAGCCGATGCCGAAAATCAGCGCGTTGAGCTTGTAGTGTTCAGCCACCACCAGCAGGGCAAAGAACGTCACGCTGTAAATCAGCGGCTGGCGCAGTTGCAGCAGGCGCAACAGCAGCGGCACGCAGGCGCCGAGCAACGGCAGCAGCAGGCTGGTCAAATTCAGGCTGCCCTGGGCGAGGGCGAACAGGCTCCAGCAGGTCAGATCGATCAAAATCGCGGTTTGCACCAGACGCCGGGTCGCGGCGGGCGGGTAGTCGATGTGCCGCAAATACAGGTACAGCACCGGAATCGCCGTAATGGCGAACACCAGGCCGATGGCCAGCGAACTGAGCCAGGCTTGTTCCGGCAGCAACCAGACCGCGCAGGCCAGCCCGGCGATGAACGGCACACCGAAACTCGGCAGGGCGATTTTCAGGCTCTGGCGATCCATCTTTAATTCGATCACGTCGCTGAGGATATGCCCCAGCACCATGGCGAAACTCAGGCCGTACAGGGTTTTCAGCCAGACCGGCGCCACCAGTTGCGCGCCGCTCAACTGCCAGGCCGGCTCGATCCAGAACAGCATCAACAGCGGCAGACCGAAAGTGGCCAGCAGCAACTGGCTGACGATGGGAATCAGGCCAAACTGTCGACCCAGGCGCGTCGCCAGCGCGAACAGGATCAAGGCCATCAGCCAGAACAACAGGATCATCATGAGGCCGACTCGGTTGCGCTGGCCGCAGGCGCGTGCCCGGCGCGGTTCGCGGCCCACGGTGCGAGCATGAAGCTGAACGCCAGGCCCAGACTTACCGACAAACCAAAGTTGCTGATGGCCGGTGTGCCGGACACCGCCAGCAGGCCAAACGACAGCCAGGTTGTGATCGCTGCAAGCAAGGTGCCCAACAGACTGACCGCCGCGCCGCCGATCTGCTCGCGCATCAGAATCGCGTAGTCGACGCTGATCGCCGTCACCAGCAACAGGCCGAACAGGCTGAACAGCGTCAATGGCTGACCGAGCCAGCCAAGGCTCGCCAGGCTGCACAGCGCCGCCAGCAGCGGCAACGCGACAATGCGCAACGCGCCGCCGAGCCCGAAAGGCAGGATCAGCAACAAGACGATCAATACGCAGGACAGCAGTTTGAGTTCGGCGGCGCTGATTTGTGTCGCGGCAAACACAGTATTCAGTTCGCCCAGGCGATCCACCAGTTGCACGCCTTCAAGATCCTGCGCCTGCACGCGCAGCAGCGCCGGATTATTCAAGCCTTGCAGGCTGACCAGCCCGGCGACGCCATCGTCGGTTGCACCCAGCCAAAGGGTGCGCCAGGGTTCGCCGAGTGGTCCGGCCAATACCGTTTCGATATCGGCATTGGGCAGCGCTTGCAGGCGCGTCAATTCGGTCTGCAAGGCCGCAGCCGGTACGCCAAGATCAACCAGCGGCTGCCACTGGCTGGCCAGTTGACCCAGCGCGCGGCGAGTTGCCTCCTGATCGGAAGGTGCTGCGACCAGTTGATTGAGCGACATATAGCCTTGCAGTTTTTCCATGCTCACCAGTTGATCAAGCCGCTGACTCAGCGCCGTCTGGCGTTCGAGCAATTGCTGCTGATCCTTGCCGCGCACCAGGAAAAACTGGCTGGTGGGCTGGAAACCGGTGATGCGCGCGATGGCCTGGGCTTCGTCGGTTAATGATTGCGGAGCGGCAACCCATTGGCGAATGTCGTTCTTGGTGGTCAATTGCCACAGCCCGCCCGCGCAGAAGGCCAGCAGCAGCGCCAGGAGAACTGGCGTGCAAACCCGTCGCAGCAACGCTTCGCGGCAGGCCAGCATGTGTTCGGCCAGGTGCAGCGGCCATTGCGCCGGGCGCAACTCGACGTTGTTGAGCAAGGCGGGCAGCAGGCAAACGGCGGTCAGGTACGCGCCGATCAAGCCCGCCGCCGAGAACACGGCGATCTGGGTCAGCGCCGGGAATGGCGTCCAGGCCAGCGCCAGATAGCCGATGCAACTGGTGGCCAGACTCAGCGTCAGGCCCGGCAGCGTCAGGCGCAATGCCGGCCAGCTGCGCCAAGGCTTGAGGCTCCAGCTTTTCGACAGGTAATGCAGCGGGTAATCCACGGCCACGCCGATCAGGCTGGAGCCGAGCACCAGCGTCATGACATGCATGTGGCCGAACAGCGCCACGCAGGCCACGGCACCGAACAGCATGCCGACCAGCACCGGGACGAACGCCAGCAACACGCGCCAGCGGCGGAATGCCAGTAACAGCAGCAACAGAATCCCCACCGTCGCGCCGCCGCCGACCCAAGTGATCTCGCGGCTGGCCTGACGCTGACCATCGGCGGCATACAGCAAACCGCTGGCGGCAAGTAACTGGCCGTTGGCCTGCGCCGCCTGTTGCCGGGCGTTGCTGAGCAGATCGGCGACTTGCAGCGGCAACTGCATGTCGAAGGCGTTGCCCTGGGTCCGGGCGCGCAATAACACCCAGCTTTGGCCGTCGGCGGTCGCAATCAATGCGCCGCTGCCAATGTCGGGCTGCACCGAGCCATGTTGCGGCATGCCGTTCTGAATGCGACCGGTCAGCCCCAGCCAGTCATCCTGGCTCGGCACCAGACTGAAGCCGGTGAACGGATCAAACAGGCTTTGCACGCGCTGCTGAATGAACGCCTGGGGGTGCTCGATCAATTGCGCACGTTCCAGCGCGGGCAGCATGGCCAGTCGGCCTTGCAGCAATTGCGTGCGCAACGCGGGCAGGTCGGCTTGCAGGCTCCATTGCACCTTTTCGAACAGGCCGCTGGCTTGCCATTGCTCGCTCAGGCGTTTCGCCAGTTCGATGGCTTGCTGGCGATCAGCATGGCCGACCAGCACCAGCATTTCCCGATTGAGCGGTTCCTGCATGCGCTGTTCGGCGCGCAGTTCCAGGGCATCCGGACTGGTGCCCGGCACCAGTTCCATGAGGTTGGCGGACAACGGCGCACCGTCGCGCCATTGCCAGCCCGCCAGGGCCAGAACCGCCAGCAGGATGATCAGGAAAAACCGGGGCAACAAGCGTTCAGTCGGCAAAGTCGTGACGCTCCGCATCGCTCAAGGCTGGCACGCTCTGGCTGTCGAGCATCTTCAACAGGGTGCTGTCACCCTGGGTTTCCAGCAATTCGATGCGCTGCACCAACGCGCCGCCGTCGATATTGATCTGCTTGAACACTTGCTGGAGCAACAGCGAACGCGGGATCAGGGTCAATTGCCATGCACTTGCATCGCCCTTGAGTTGCAGCTCGAAATCGCGCTGCAAACCGCTGCTGTCGCCCTGTAAAACGGCGAGGAACAAGCGATTCTGTTCAGCGCCGGCGCTCTTGGTTGGAAGCATTTGCCAGCCGGTAGTGCCACCGGTTTCACGTCGGGCAATGCCCGCCGGGGTGATCCGGTAATCCTGCTTGAGCGGCGTATCCAGCAGCCACAGCAGGCCGAACTCCTTGGCCAGCACGAACTTGCCCTTGCTCACCAACGGCTGGGGCAGCGCGCGCAGGTGTTTTTCCTGAATGAAACCGCCGCGCACCACCACCGGTTTGGCCAGTTGCTCGCTCAGCTGTTGCAGGTCGAAGGCGTTCGCCAGGGGCGACAGGCAGAGCAGGGCCAGCATGCTGAATACCGTGGGAGCGAGCTTGCTCGCGAAGAGGCCAGTGAGGCTGGTCCATCGCTTTCGCGAGCAAGCTCGCTCCCACAAGTAATATGGCTGCTGACTTTTCATGACAAAACCCTTTCAACAGCATCGGTAAACACTTTCGGCGAAGCCAGCTGCATCTCGCGGCTTTCGATATGCACGGCGACCTGAATCGAACTGGCGCGGGTCATGCGTTCGCCGGTTTCGGCGTCGCTGATCAGGTAATTGATCTTCAAGCGGCTTTCCCATTCCACGAGGCTGGCGCGCACGATCAGCCGCTGGCCGAAGGTTGCGCCGCGCACGTAGCGCAATTGCAGATCGATCACCGGCCAGCCGTAGCCCGAAGCGAGCATCTGCGTGTAGTTGTGGCCGATGTGGTCGAGCAACGCACAGCGCGCCACTTCCAGGTATTTCACGTAATGGCCGTGCCAGACCACGTTCATCATGTCGATGTCGAAAAACGGCACGACGAACTCGGTGTCCGCATGAATGACGCCTTTACTGCGCATGCAACCTCCAGTGGCGATCAGCGATACGTTGCAGGCACAGACGCAGTTCGTCTTCCAGCGCGCGGTCTTCGATGACCGGCGGGAAATCTTGCGCCAACTGTTCGTGCATGGCGGCCAACGCGGGTGGCAGCGGGCGGGCATCGGCGGCCTTGCTGCGCAGCCAGACGCCCTGATTGGCGGCGATCAAGGTGGCGGCGGCGACTTGTTCGGTCAATTCCAGCACACGAATCGCGTCACGGGCGGCGATGGTGCCCATGCTCACTTTGTCCTGGTTGTGGCATTCGGTGGAGCGGGAAAACACGCTGGCCGGCATGGTGTTTTTCAGAGCTTCCGCAGTCCAGGCGCTGGTGCCGATCTGCACCGCCTTGAAGCCGTGATTGAGCATCGCCCGCTCGGCAGTCGCGCCGGACAGGTTGCTTGGCAAGCCGTGGTTGTAGCGTTCGTCGACCAACAGCGCGAGCTGCCGATCCAGCAGATCGGCGACGTTGGCGACCAGATTTTTCAGGCTGTCCATGGCGAAAGCGATGTGCCCGCCGTAGAAATGCCCGCCGTGCAGCACGCGCTCGGCTTCGGCGTCGATGATCGGGTTGTCGTTGGCACTGTTGAGTTCGATCTCGATGAACGAGCGCAGCCAGTTCAGGCTGTCAGCCAGAACGCCCAATACATGGGGCGCGCAACGCAGGGAATAGCGATCCTGCAGGCGATGCAACGGCGCGGTGGGTGCGTCGATGGCCAGGTCCTTGCGCAACCAGGCGGCGACTTGCATCTGCCCGGGATGCGGTTTGGCGGCAAACAAACGCTCGTCGAAATGCTCGGGATTGCCCTGCAACGCCACGACGTTCAGCGCGGTAATCCGGGTTGCCAGTTGCAGCAGGTAATCGGCGCGGGCGAAGGCCAGGCAAGCCAGACCGGTCATGACCGCCGTGCCGTTCATCAGCGCCAGGGCTTCCTTGGGGCGCAGCACCAAAGGCTCCCAACCCAACTCGCGATGCACGTCGCTGGCCTGGCGGCGCTCGCCACGGAACATGACTTCGCGCTCGCCGGACAGCGTCGCGGCGACATACGACAGCGGCGTCAGATCACCACTGGCGCCCACCGAACCTTCTTCCGGAATCAGCGGCAGCACGTCCTGATCGAGAAACGCCTGCAAGCGTTCCAGCAACTCGACACGCACCCCGGAAACCCCCTGACACAACGATTGCAAACGCGCCGCAAGTACCGCGCGAGTGGCTTGCGCATCCAGCAGTTTGCCCAGGCCGCAGCCATGAAAGGTGTACAGATGACGCGGCAAGGCTTCAACGTGATGCAGCGGCACGGCCACCACGCAGGAATCGCCATAACCGGTGGTCACGCCGTAAATCACGCCTTCCTTGTCCAGCAGCGAATCGAGAAACTGCGCGCCCTTGGCGATGCGCTGGCGAAAGGCGCTGTCACTTTGCAGGGTGGTGGGCACTTGGCGATTGGCCAGGGCCAGCACGTCTTCTATCTGCAACGCGCGTTCGCCGAAGGTAACCGGCTCAGGAACTTGATTCGTCATCGGACTTCCAGAAAGGATAGAAATTGAACCATTGTTGCGGGGCTTGCAGGCAATAGTGGCTGAGGCGGTCGGCGTAACGCTGGGCCCATTGGCCGATCACTTGCTGGCGATCGCTGCGCCGCCATTCGATTGCATCGGCGAACGGTTCGAGAATCACCCGATAGCCGTTCGCGCCCTTGAGGCAGAAAATCAGATGGATCGGGCATTTCAGCAGCCCGGCCAGCAGCCATGGGCCTTGAGGAAACGCAGCGGTGCCGCCGAGGAAATCCACCTTGGCATTACGCCCGCCATGCAGCGCGACGCGATCACCGGCAATCGCCAGCCATTCGCCGCGATCCAGACGCTCGCTCAATTGGAGCATGATCATCGGGTTCAGCTCGCTGACCTGAATCAGCCGCAAGTGAGTGGCCCCGGCTTCGCCCAGCAAGCGATTGAAACGTTCGGCGTGCTTGGTGTGGACCAACACGTTCATGGTGACTTTTTCGCCCAGCTCGGCCAGCGCGCGGCAGACTTCAAGGTTGCCCAGGTGCGCGCCCACCAGCATCTGCCCGCGCTGACCGCGCAATTGGGTGCGTAAACCGGCGGGGTCGACGATATCGATCTGTTCCAGGCGCAACTTGCCGTTCCACACGTCCAGCTTGTCCAGCAACGAGTCGGCAAACGCCATGAACTGGCCGAACACCCGGCGTTGGGTCGGCAGCAATTCCGGTCGCGCGCTCCATTGGGCCAGACGCCGCTGGTATTCCCAGGCGCTTTTGCGCGCCTGACGACCAAACAGAAAAAAGTACAGGACAATGCCGTACAGCAACGGGCTCAATACCCGTCGACCCAGACGCTTGGCGGCCCAGGCGGTGAGCTGCATGAGCATGAAACTGCCGCGTTCTTCGTGATCGGCCCAGTGTTTATCCGACTGCTGATTGCTCATGGCAGCCACCGTCGCCAGAGAATCAACGGGAAACGCGCGAGCATGCCAAAGAACAATCGGGTGTGCATTTTCGTGATCAGCACATTGTCGTGGAACATGCGGAAGTGCGACACGCCGTCCTGTGGGTAATGCACGTTGACGGGCAACCACTGCATCGGCAGATTGCGCCACGCCAGACGCACCAGAATGTCCGAGTCGAAATCCATGCGTTTGCCGATCTGCACCGTATCGATCAGCTGCACCACGGGCTGCAGCGGGTAAATCCGGAAGCCGCACATGGAATCCTTGATCTGCAGTGAAAGCGTGTTCACCCAGACCCAGAAGTGCGTCAGGTAACGGGCGTACAGCCGGCCTTTGGGCACGCTGGCATCGTATTGCGGGTAGCCGCAGATCACTGCATTCGGCTGTTGCCGGGAATGTTCGATGAACAGCGCGATGTCGCTTAGATCGTGCTGGCCGTCGGCATCGACTTGCAGTGCGTGGCTGAAACCCCTGCGCTGGGCCTCGCGAAACCCCGCCATCACCGCGCCACCTTTGCCTTGATTGGCGGGCAGCGTGAGCAGGTGGACGTTCTCGCCTTGCGCCAGCGTGCGTAACACCGCCGCACAAGCGGGGCTGCTGGCGTCATCCACCAACACACACGGCAACCCCGCTGCCAACACCGCTGCTACCACGGCCGACACGGCGTGTTCATGGTCGAACACCGGAATGATTGCGCAGGGGTTATGCATGAGGTGAACAGCCTGTTGGAGCGAGGCTTGCCCGCGAATGCGATGTTCCTGTTTCAGGAAATGCTTCGGATGTACCGGCCTCTTCGCGGGCAAGCTCGCTGCCACAGGTTTTGTTGCGCTTAAACATCCGCCACCTCCAGCAATATCCGCCCGCTGGAGCACGCGGCTTCGCTGTTGCGATAGGTGAAGTAGAGTTTGCCGCGTTCGGCGTCGAAGCGCAGGGTCAGGCTGATTTCATCGCCTGGGCGGACCAGTTGCTGGAACTTGAGCACTTCCATGCCGGCGAATTTCGGCGGCAGATCCAACAAGCGCTGGCCCAGCGCCATTGCCCAGTCCACCTGAACCACGCCAGGCAGCACCGGCGCAGATGGGAAATGGCCGCTGAAATAGGCAAGGTCCGCCGGAACATGCAGGTCCAGATGCAGTACGCCGTCGATCATCTGCTGATTCATCACTTCCGGCTGACGCACTCGCGGTGCCAACAGCAGCGCCTGCACCTCCGCCTGAGGCAATTTGCCCTGCGCGTTGAGCGGCAATTGCCGCAGCAGACGCCAGCGCCGGGGCAGGGCGATGGCTTCGCAGTGCGGGCGCAAATGCTCGCGCAAGGTTTGGGTCAGGCTGCGTCGGCCCTGATTGCGCAATGCGTTCAACCCTGCGGCATTGAGCACCACCAAGGCGCCCAGCGACGCGCGTTTCTCCTGAATGACCCCCAAGCGCGCCTCGTTCACCCAGGCATGGCAGGTCAGCGCCTGTTCCAGCAGCGGCAGGGAAATGCGCTTTTCTTCGAGTTTGACGATGCGGTCCAGACGACCCAGCAATTCGAAGCGGCCGTCCTCGCTCATGCGCACGGCATCGGCGCTGTGTTCGATGTGGCCCGGTGGCATATAGGTTGAACTGATCAGCAGCGCACCATCGCCATCCTGCTCCAGCCGCACGCCGTCGAACGCCTGCCAGTGGTTTTCGCCCTGACGCCAGGCAATGCCACCGGTTTCCGAGCTGCCGAGAATTTCCGTCGGCCATTGCCCGAGCCGTGCATGCAGGCTCGCGGCGGCTTCGCCGGGCAATGCGCCGCCCGAGGAAAACACCCGGCGCACCGCGCTCAAGGCCGGCCAGTCGAGGTTGTCGCCCATGCGTTTGAGCAGCGCGGGGCTGGCAACCCAGGCAAAAGCCGGGTGTTCGCGACTGGCGCGCTGCAAGTCTTCCGGAAACGGCAATTGTTTGCGTACGAAACTGCGCCCGGCACTCAGCGGCCACAACACGCGAAACAGCAGGCCGTAAATATGCTGACTCGCCACGCTGCCGATGATGCAGGCCTGACCCAGTTCCGCGCCCCACAGGGATTCCAGCGCCTGAATCTCGTTGGCCAGCTGCCGCAGGCGCTTTTCAATCAGCTTGGGTTCGCCGCTGGAGCCGGAGGTACACAGGCTCAGGCGGCATTGGTCCAGATCCAGCAAGGCGGGCGGCAGGGGATCGGCGTGCAGCTCGCGCAAATGGAGGTCGCCGGGCTGATCGGTCAGCCAGCCATCGACGTGGTCGGCCCAGCGTTCGCGGGTCTGCGCTTGCAGGTCGGCGGGCAGCAGCACGCTGACGCCGGCCCGCCAGGCACCGAACAAGGCGACGGCCAGTTCCCCGGCATCTTCCAGGTGCAGCGCCAGACGCTCGATGCCCCGGGCTTGCAATGCAGCGGCGAGGCTCAAGGCCTGGGTGCAGAATTGCGCGTGGTTCAGCGCGGGTGCCTGGGTCAGTTCGCGGTCGGCCTGGGGTTCGAGCAACAGTTGCTCAGGCTTGATCCAGTTGAGGGCGATCGGATTCATGGGGTTCAAGTGTTCCATTTGAGTTCGCCGCTGCGCACGCGCCGGCGGACTATCCATTCGCCTGCAAACAGCAAGGCCATCAACCCGTAGGAAATCAGCCCGGTGTACAGCGTCCACCACGACAGCGGCGCCCACAGGGTCAGGGCCGCAGCCATCAGGCCGTTGCCGAGGAAGAACCAGCACCAGACTTCAGTGACCTTGCGCGTGTAGCGCACCGCGACGACGGGCAGATCCGCTTCACGCATGCGCGCCAGACGCTCGACCATCGGTGGGCCATAAATCAGGCTCAAGCCAAACAGGCCCAGCATCGAGGCGCTGATCAGCACCGGATACCAGCGCAGCAACAGCGGGCTGTTGAACGCGCCCAGAAGCAGGCAAAAACCAAGGGCGACCAGCGGCGTGATCAGGCTGCCGGGGCGCTTTTCGGAGGTCAGCGCACGCCCTAGCCACAGGCTGCCGAGCAGTAAGGCGAACTGCCACGGGGCGAAGTGTTCGGTGCCGTAATAAACGGCAAATGGATACACCGCGCCCGCCAGCAGCAGCCCTGCGCCGATCAGCCGCTTCATGCGGCGGCGTTGACCAGACGGTAAACCGCCTCGACCACATCGTTGACGGTGCGTACGGCCTTGAATTCTTCGGCGGCAATTTTCTTGCCGGTCTTGCGCTTGATGTGATCGATCAGGTCCACGGCATCGATGCTGTCGATTTCCAGGTCCTGATAGAGATTGGCTTGCAGACTGACTCGCTCAGGCTCAAGTTCGAACAGCTCAACCAGCGCCTCGCGCAGGATTTCGAAGATGTCTTCACGGGTTTGCATGTTCAGTCCTCAGGCCACTTGCCGGGCGATGACAAACGCCGCAAGGCTGTCCACGCTGGTGAAATGATCGCGGGTGTCCTTGGCGTCGGCGTCGATCTTGATGCCGTAGCGCTTCTGGATGGCCAGGCCCAGTTCCAGTGCGTCAACGGAGTCCAGTCCCAGGCCTTCGCCGAACAGGATCTGATCGTTGCCGATGTCGTGGGTGCTGATGTCTTCCAGGCCCAGGGCGTCGATGATCAGCTGTTTGATGTCACGGTGCAGATCGCTCATCTGAGGCGAGCTCCTTGATGAAATAGTGATGCAGGTAATCGTTGAGCTTGCGCGAGGCGACGGGCGCCGGGCCAAGGGCAGCAAAGGCTTGTGGATCTATATCGGGTCCGACGCACAGGCTGAAATGCACGCGACGCTGGGGGATGCGGTACCAGGGCTCGGCCTTGGTCAATGTTGTCGGGCTGACCTTGATCACCACGGGCGTGATCACGCTGGCACCGCGCAGGGCAATCGACGCCGCGCCACGGTGGAATTCCGGTGCCTGACCCGGCTGGGTGCGGGTGCCTTCCGGGAAAATGATCAGCGTCTGCCCAGTGCGCAGGGCGTCTGCGGCGTTGTCCAGCATGTCGACATTGCCATCGTTGCTGATGTACTCGGTGGCACACACCGGCCCGCAGGTGAACGGATTTTTCCACAGGCTGCGCTTGACCACGCAATTGGCGTCGCGCACCAGCCCGATCAAGAACACCACATCGATCAGCGAGGGATGGTTGGCGATGATCATCTGACCTGGCCGGCCCAGTCTTTCGGCGCCTTGCACGTCATACGTCAGCACGCCGAGCCGGGCCATGATGCGAATGAACAGCCAGAATAACCAGCCGATGGTGCGCCTGGCCCGTTGTCTGTGGGTCAGCGCATCGCCCGGCAACCAGCCCAGCACCGGGAAAACCACCAGGCGCAGGCACAATCCGCCCACCCCGAACAGGGCAAAGGACATCGCGGTCGCCAGCAGACGCCAATAATAGGCGTCGCGGCCTCTATTCAGCGGTTGCGTTGCCAATTCCATAACCGGTTCTTCCAGGGATGTTGGCAAGCGGTCTGCGCGCTGTTGAGGGCGCACAACAGATTCAGTGCATGTGGCCAAGGGCTTCGCCCCAGCGCTTGGGTATTGGTCTGCAACGACAGCTGCCAGTCGTCGCCGGGCGTCAGTAGCAGGCCCACGGCATAAGGAAACGGCACGTCGTCGATCCAGTCGGCATAGGCCTCGGGAGGCTGCTCTTCGGTAATCACCAGCAATACCGCAGGCGCGCCTTCGGCCAGCAAGGCGGCGGCTTCGAATGCGCCGTGTTCCAGGCCATCGCCGGTGGCGGCCAGGGCGGTCATTTCGCTGGTTTCGCCGCGCATGATCGACCACAGGCCAATCACTGAGTTGTGTACGGACAAGCTGAATTGGGTGGGTGACAGCGGCTGCTCGGTGGCGACATCGCAGAGTATTTCGAAGGTGCGAGGCGTTTCACCATGGCGAGAAACGAACACCAGCGGCAGGCGCTCATGCCCTTCGGCCAATGGCCAGCCCACGGCAAAGGCCATGCGCGCCATACGCCCGAGGCGGCGACGCTGCATGGCGGGCAGAAATGACACGTCCGGCGCCTCATCGCTGCTTTTCAATAGCGTCGGTTGTTGGCTCCACTGCTGCCACTTTTCGACGGCCGCGAGGCCAGGGGCCCAGGCGCGCCATTGTGCGATGTTGAAGGTGATCAAAAATTCTCTTCCCGCCCCTGCGGGCTACTTCTCGCTGCGTTACTGCCAGGGATATTGCCGACCAGCGTGCGACATCGGCCGAATGGCTGGCATTATCCCGGTGGGGGTGATGAGTAGCAATTTGTTAAGTAAGAAATATCCATTTGAAGTGTAGGTTTCGTCGAGTTTCTGCGTCTGATTTGGTGAAGCGCTCGCCCTTGTCACACGCTTTGCATAGACTCGTTCCATTCATCGGTTTTCTTCAACCTACCAGGAGGTCCGTCCATGCGTCGGGTGGTATTCAATCAGAAAGGCGGGGTTGGCAAATCCAGCATTGCCTGCAACCTGGCTGCGGTCAGCGCCCAACAAGGCTATCGGACGCTTTTGGTCGATCTTGATGCCCAGGCGAATTCGACCCAGTACCTGACTGGCCTGACCGGCAACGATATCCCTATGGGCATCGCTGATTTTTTCAAGAACACCCTGTCTTCCGGGCCTTTCGCCAAGAAAAACCATGTCGATATCTACGAGACGCCGTTCGACAACCTGCATGTCATCACTGCCACTGCCGAGTTGGCTGACCTGCAACCCAAGCTGGAAGCGAAGCACAAGATCAACAAGCTCCGGAAGTTGCTCGACGAGCTGGATGACGATTACGAACGTATCTATCTGGATACGCCGCCAGCGCTTAACTTCTACGCAGTTTCGGCACTGATCGCGGCGGATCGCGTCCTGATTCCCTTCGATTGCGACAGTTTTTCCCGCCAGGCGCTGTATGGCCTGATCAAGGAAATCGACGAATTGAAAGAGGATCACAATGAAGCGCTGCAAGTGGAGGGGATTATCGTCAATCAGTTCCAGCCGCGAGCGAGCCTGCCGCAGCAGATTCTCGATGAGCTGATTGCCGAAGGATTGCCGGTGTTGCCGGTGTATCTAAATGCTTCGGTAAAAATGCGTGAATCCCATCAAGCGAGTACCCCGCTGATTTATCTCGATGCACGGCATAAATTGACCCAGCAGTTTGTGGAGTTGCATACGCTGCTTGAGGCGTGAAATCGGTAGGAAAGAGGGACCTGTCCCCGAAACGGCCGGTGCCAACGTTGAAGATCTTCCCCGGCAGAACCGCCGCCTTCCCGGACGAGTCCGGTCCTACCGGGTAATACACAACCCGGTAGGAGGGGACTTGTCCCAGGTGCGCCTAAATGACATCCGGAAGTGGCGCAAACAACTTGCAGCGGATGGTTCCGTCCTTGATTGAGCGGTTGATCCGCTTGGCGTTCGCTTTCGCCTGCTCGGCCAGATCGGCAGGAATGGCAATGGCGGCGTCCATATCAGCCTTGATGACTTCCTGGGTCGCGATGAGTGTGTTGGATCCGGGCTTGCAGCCGCACTTGACGAGATGCCCGTGGGTGGCGACGGCGACGAATTCATCAATATAGGTTGGGTTGCCTTCGGCGATGTAGCCGACACGTTCGCAGGCTGAACACCAGGTCGGATCGCCCATGCGGGCAAACCGTCGCAGTTCCATCAACTCCGTGGCGGATGCGCTCAGGACAAAACCGCCGCTGGTGGTTGGATCGCCTTCCCTGACTACATATGACATGGCTTGTACTTCTCTCGACGTTGGCTGGAATGCAAATGCTAGGTCGAAAAAGCCGTGTCAGGGGCGTCCGGATTACGTTTAGGACAAGTCCTACGGCAAATTCAGCAATCCATCACAAGCAGGTTTGGCGCAGTCCTTCATTACAGGCTCAAATCCCTTGGCTTTTCAGCCAGGCGAGCAACTGCTGCAACGGGAACGCGCCGCTTTGTCGGGCGACTTCCTTGCCGTTCCTGAACAGGATCAGGCTGGGAATCGAACGGATACCCAGCTGTGCGGAAAGTTGCTGATTGGCTTCACTGTCCAGCTTGGCCAGCCGACAACGCCCGGCCAACTCGGCGGCCGCCTGCTCGAAGACCGGCGCAAACGACTTGCACGGCCCGCACCATTCAGCCCAGACGTCCACCAGCAGCGGCAGGTCGCCCTTGATCTGACTGGCGTAGTCGCCTTCAGTCAAATTGAATGGTTTGCCCAGTAGCACCGGTTGCTTGCAGCGCCCGCATTTGGGCTGATCGCCCAGGCGCTCGGCGGGAATACGGTTCAGCCCGTTGCAGTGCGGGCAGGGGATCATCATCGATTCGGACATGACGGCTCCAGACATTGAGTGGCAGTACGCGGATTGTACCGTCCGTTGTCGCTGAGGAGCGTGTGAATGCAGTGCGTTGGAGCGCGGCTTGCCCGCGAACCTGCCGTAGGAGCGACTGTAGGAGCGACTGTAGGAGCGACTTCAGTCGCGAGCCGCTCCTACAACAACCCTCGCCAATAGGGCCACGTTCGGCCTTAACACCTGCTCCATTAGAAATGGGTGGTCGAGAGTTACTTAGTTGTATTCTTGTAGGACCTCTCTTACTGCGGTTAGGTACTTATCTGAAAATCCACCATTGTTAGTCAGCTTTCACCCTGTAAATTCAGGGCGTTGCCAAAAACCTATCCTTTCGAGTAGTTGTCAGTTCTTTTTAAAGTGGGTACCGTTTTTTCATTGTTATTTGACAGGTACTCAGAGATGAAAAATAAAAATGTATTGAGGTTATGTGGTGGTGTCGTTGCTTTGGTTGTGGCGGGTTATGCTCAGGCAGGGCCCGAGGTGACGATTACGTTCAAGAATAACAGCGATTCGAAATCAACTTATGATGTGGTGGGTAGCAGCGCCTATAGTTATGCCGAGGCTAACCCAAAACCGATGCCTGAAGTTCAGGCTCATGAGTCTGATGTCTATCGCGTCAGGGGCGCGCAATCTCCTGATGTCACAACAGTCGTATTTCAGTACAAAATGGGCGCTAAAACCTGCAAGTTTAAAACCAGCTATATCAAGTTGCCGAGTCGCAGCGGGACTGTACCGAAGTGGAACAAAAGCGAACAATCCTTGGGTGGCGCGCGCTGCGAAGCAAAGATCACCGGGACTGATTTTGCCACTCACGATTGGGCAGTCGAGTTCTCAATGAAATAAGCCTTGCGTCATGCAGTCTGAATAGCCGCAGCCGCCATGGAAAATACCTGTTCATGCCGGCGGGCTATTCGGACTTCTTACCCTGTCCCTTGTAAAGGCCTGCTCATGATAAATAATATTCCTGGCAGCACCCGCGTTATGAATACCTCGACCCCACAAGTCGCTCCTGTTCCCTCTGTCGCTTCCAGTAAAACAGGGTTGATTGCACCTGCTCAATCCGAGGGAGGTCCAATACTGTCCAGCCTGTCTCGTCAGTTGGCAGCAAGTGCCGAGCGCGCCGAGGTGCGGGACAAGACGCTGGACCGGCGGCAACTCGGAGTCGAGGCGCGCAGGCTGCGCAGTCAGATTACGAGTGATGATCCTGTGCATAACAGCGAAATTCCCGATACAGATGATCAGGACTTACTGAAAAGGGCGAGAGACGCCACCGACTATGTGACCCGCTTTCATCTGCATGGTCGCAGCATCAAGAACCCTTTTGCAGAGTTGTCGAGGGAGCAGCTGAATTTGATCGTCCATGACGAACATGGACCCTATACGATCAACGAAAGGCACGCTGCCTACTATGAAATCGTTGGCCTTGAATCTAAATGGAACAAAACTTTATGGGGGCCTGCCGATATCGAGTCTGCGATGAATGATGGCCGAACTCCAGGGTTCTACACCGAAGTGCTAAACCACTATAAAACCCTTCCTCTTATCGAGCAGGCCGACTATCCCGAGGAGTACGAAACGCGTCTGCTGGCCAGAATCAAGGAGGAGAGCGACCCCAGCGCCGAGAAATCGAAAGACTTCAAACTCCTGACCCTGTTCGAAGTTCTGGCCAAACTTAAAACGTTTGGCAATCAGGAGGCGGCTGGCGACGTCGGTGCAAACGCTGTTGCAGCTTCGGTTAAGGAATCCGGTAACTAGTTATAAAACTTGCTAAGAGGTGCGCATATGGTCATTCAAATTCAAGGTTCAGCTGCGTCCGTTGTTCCTAAAGCTCCATCTGCAGTAGAAAGCTCGTCCCCGGTTAACAAGTCAATAAAACCGATAAAAGTCCCCGATGAACACTCAGACAAAGCCAGCATGTCTGCCCTTTCTCGCCAACTGGGAGAAAGTGCGGTTCGCGCAGAAACCCGGGATAAAACACTCAACCGCAGTGAGCTGGGTACAGAGGCGGACAGGATATTGGTAGCGCTGGTGGATAATTACGAGGCGAAGAAAGACGTCCACAATCGCGAAGTGCCCAAGAGTGACGATCCTGACCTGCTCAATCGGGCTCAACAGGCCACAGCGTTTCTAGCCAAGAGATTCGCGGGTGACGAGGGCGGCAAAAGTCCTTTCTCCGGCTTGTCGAGGGAACAGCTGGTGCTGATCGCCTATGACGATAAAGGGCCGTATACCGTGAATGAGAGGCGCGTGGCGTGGGGTGATGCGCAAAAGATCGAATCCGACTGGAGGTTCAAGACCGTAGCTCAAGGAAGCTTAGATGCCAGTGTTACCGGGAGGTATCCCAAGTTCCTGACTGAGGTCTTGGAGCATTACCGAGCCCTGCCCGCCATCGAGCAGGCCCAATACGACGAGGGTTATGAAACCCGCTTGTTGGACAACATCAAAAACGACGGCGGTCTCCCCAAACAGGACGACCACCTGCCCAATCTGTTCGAAATCCTCGCCGGTCTTCAGCGGCCGGAGAAGAAGCCTGAGCAGCAGCCCGCCAAGGACGCCGCTGACCCAGTCGAGGCGCCGGCCAAAGCCAGAGCCAAGGCCGACACGCCAGTCGCTGCCGTCCCCGAAACATCGGCACTCAAGACGAGCAGCTTATCTCCAGATGCTTCCCCCACTCCGGCGGGCGTTCCGCGTAGCTAGCCATGCCGGATTGTTCGGTGAAGGGGTTGCACAGGACTTTGTGCAGGCGGCGGACTTCTTCGTAGTTGCCGTCTTCGGCGGCATCGATGGCTTTTTGTGCCAGATAGTTACGCAGGATGTACAACGGGTTGACCGCGTGCATGCGGGTCTGGCGTTGTTGCTCGGTGCCGTTGTCTTCTCGCGAAATACGCGCCGCGTACTCCTCGCCCCAGGCATCGAAGCCTTTGATGTCGACGAAGTCGTCGCGCAGTGAAGCCAGGGCTTGAGCGGCAGGATCGTTGCCCAGGCGGCGGAAGAACAAGGTGTAATCCACGCCGCTGTTCTGCATCAGCTTGAGCAGTTTGGCGATCAGTTGTTCGTCAGCCTCCTCGGCGCTGGTCAGGCCCAGACGGCGGCGCATCAGGTCCAGGTAGTGGGCCTGATACAGCGGCAGGAACAAACCGAGGGTCTCGCGCAGGGCTTCGACGCTGATGAACGGCGTCAAGGCCTGGGCCAGCGCGCTGAGGTTCCATTGGCCGATGGGCACTTGATTGCTGAAGGAGTAGCGACCTTCGTGA
>Ga0247814_10000463_pt1 | contig 32525 bp, 24 predicted proteins | sample UWRJL179409R1_FD_179947 | JGI IMG/M metagenome (GOLD analysis project Ga0247814, IMG submission 179947) | Plant litter microbial communities from Arlington Agricultural Research Station in Wisconsin, United States - UWRJ-L179-409R-1 | ecosystem: Environmental > Terrestrial > Plant litter >... | reverse complement strand
CCTTTGATGAGTTACCTTACCAATAGCTAATTTATAGCCGTATGAATGCTGAACGCAGAGTATGCAAATGCCCCAAAGCGCCACAACAACTAACCTGCGTAAATAATTAAGATTGTTAATATTCTGAAGGTTCATTTTACGGGTATTGTGTTGGTTTAAGGAGTGTATTGGTTTATTTAGGTTAGTAAACTTATAACTAATCCAATAACAATCAAAATGTTGTATAGCGTGCGGGATGTTTAATAAACTTATGCACTGGTTTATAAAATCGGAGTAATAGCTTGAATTATCTGCATAGCATTTTAAATTATAACGGGTTTTATAATGTGATAAGGATTGGTTGATGTTACTAATAGGAGCGTTGCAGATGCATTAACCCCTAGTGAAACTAGAATTAAATTTTTAGTTGATCGCTCCGCAGGGTGCCGTTATAGTAAGAATTCGCGTTCGCCTATTTTTAATAGTGGGGTAATTGACCCAAATAGCAGTAAAAAGATGCTAAAAACAATAAGTGTTTTAAAAACAATTATACATTTGTTGTAAGTTGTTCACCTAACCATTTATAATACCAATACATCATTATGAAATTTTTTAACTCTATGCTGTTTGGCGTGTGCTTAAGTGCTTTTACGCTGAATAGTTATGCGCAGAATGTTGCTGTACTTAGCCCGGATAAGCAATTAAGTGTAAGCATTACCGTTGCCGAAGGAAAACCGGCTTACACCGTTACCTACAAAGGCAAAACTATGTTAGATAGATCGCCGCTGGGCCTTACCACCAACGAGGGCGATTTTAGCACCGGTATGAAATATTTAAGCAACACGCAGGGCGTAGTTGATAAAAACTACACACAGGATAAGATTAAAGTATCAAAGGTGCACTATGTAGCCAATAAATTGATCTGCGTATTTGAGAATGATAAAAAGCGGAAACTAAATGTGGAGTTTCAGGTAAGTAATAATAACATAGCTTTCAGGTACGAGATTGAGCCAATGGGCGAACGCATGTCATGCGTGGTTGAGAAAGAGGCTACGGGCTTTAAATTCCCCGCTGCTACAACAACTTTCCTGTCTAACAATATGGCCCCTATGACCGGCTTTGCCCGCACGGCCCCAAGTTACGAAAGTGCTTACTCGGCTGATGCGCCAATGGTGAAGCCACGCCCTGCGACCGAGGGTTACGTGTTCCCCGGTTTGTTTCATGTGGGTACTGATGGTTGGGTGCTGTTATCAGAAACAGGCCTGAGCAGCTTGTATTGCGCATCGCATTTAAGCGAGATCTCTGCCGATGGGGTTTATTCAATTGAGTACCCTAGCATTAAGCAAAATAACGGTTTCGGATCAACCGGTGCCGCAATATCTTTGCCGGGCCACACGCCATGGAGAACCATAACCGTTGGCGACAATTTAAAGCCAATAGTAGAAACCACTATTCCGTATGATGTGGTTGATCCGCTTTATAAAGCATCAAAAGTTTATAAACACGGTAAAGGCACCTGGAGCTGGATTTTATGGCAGGATAACAGCATGAACTATGCTGATCAGGTAAAATTTATTGATCTTGCTGCCACCCTTAAGTACGACTTTATTTTGATTGATGCATTGTGGGATAAGAACATAGGAAAAGAGAAGATGACGCAGTTGGTTAAATACGCGGCGTCAAAAAAAGTAGGTGTGTTTTTATGGTACAACTCAAACGGCCAGTTTAATGATGCGCCACAGGGTCCGCGCGATAAAATGAATACTTCTATTGAGCGTAAAAAAGAGATGAAATGGCTGCGCGATATTGGTGTTATGGGCCTTAAGGTTGATTTTTGGGGTGGCGATAAACAGGAAACTATTCGTTTATACGAGGATATATTTTCAGACGGTAATGATTATGGCCTGATGATAGATGTGCATGGCGCAACGCTGCCACGTGGATGGGAGCGCATGTACCCTAACTATGTGGGAACCGAAGCTGTGCTGGCATCAGAGATGGTTTATTTTAACCAAAACAACCGTCAAACCGAAGCGGTGTATGCCACTTTTCACCCGTTCATCCGTAATGCTGTGGGTAATATGGAGTTTGGTGGCGTATTCTTAAATAAGTTTCTTACCAAGACTAATCAGGGCCGCAGCCAGCGTTTAACAACAGATGCTTTCCAGTTGGCAACAGCTATATTGTTTCAAAACTCGGTTCAGTTTTTTGCGCTTGCGCCTAACAACTTAACGGATGTACCGGCCTTTGAAATTGATTTTATGAAGACCGTACCCACCACTTGGGATGAAACGGTTTACATTGACGGCTATCCCGGAAAAAGTGCGGTTATTGCCCGCAGGCATCAGGACAAATGGTATATAGCAGGTGCTAATGCTAATAAAGAAGTGTTAAAACTTAAGCTAAAACTGCCCATGGTTGCCGGAAAAAAAGTGCAGCTTTATAATGATGACAGCGCTAAGGTCACTTTTACCAAACAAATAGATATACCCAAAAACGGTGAGCTTGAAATTGAGATACAGCCAAACGGCGGCTTTGTAATAAAGTAACTATCAATTAAAGATCAAGAAGATAAAAGCCTTGTGCTCAAATGCGCAAGGCTTTTTGTTTTTTATTTTATTTTGTAACGGATTTTTACTTTCGTTCGTTTAATCTTAAAAGCACGCTGTTATGAAAATATCTGTTATCATCTTTGCCGTAGTAATTCTATTGATCAGCGCACCGTCATGTAAAAATGAAGCCAAAAACACCGAGTATGAAACCAGCTATAACACATGGCTCTGGTATAAAAATCAATGGAAAAATAGTTATCAATATACGGCAACAACTTCATCATGGACACGCTATAGCACCGAAACAAGGATCAAAGTTGTTGATGGAGTAGTTACAGAAAGATACTTTAAATCGTATATGCCTGATGGTAATGGACAAACAATGCAGTATCAGGAGTGGTCTGAAACATCATCGACCATAAACACCCATGCCGAAGGTTTCCCGGCAAGAACAATGGATGATATTTATGCAGAAGTTAAATCAAAATGGATAATAAAGCGCGATTCGGCTAAAATATATTTTGAAAACAATAATAACGGTATGCTATCAAAAGCAGGTTACGTTGACAATAACTGCATGGATGATTGCTTTAACGGTGTACAGATCGTTTCCATTCAAAAATATCCGCTTTAAATTATAACAAAAAAAAGGCCGTCCTTTCGGCGCGGCCTTCTTACCTATCAAATTGTATAAACTTATAATGAATATCTAAGCGTTATGCCAAGCGTTCTTTGATCGCCCAGTACACCTGCATAGTGGCCTGCGTTACCACCTGCCGGTAATAACTGCTCAAAGTAGTTTTGGTTAAGTATGTTACGGGCCCATACGTAAGCGCTTATACCGCGGGTAGCTTTAAAACCTAAACGGCCATTAAGTAACCCATAACCGGCAATGTTTAAGTAAGCCGATGGAGATGCGCTAGATGAGAATGATGAACGGAAAGAACCATCAACTGCTAAAAAGAATTTAGAAGTGTTGTTATCTAAGAATTTAGCATCGGTTTGAAACTCACCACCTAATGATCCTGCCCATTTAGATACACCCGGAAGTGCACCACCTGATACGTCTTTAAAAGGAGGCAATAAGCCGGTCTCTTCTAAAGGAAGAGGTGCGTTGGTGAATTTTACGTATTTAGCGTCGGTCCATGCACCTGCTGCATAGAATGAGAAGTTTTGATCAACTCTGTAGTTAGCGTCAAGTTCTACACCTTTTACGTTTACTTTTTCAGCGTTGGCAATGTAGCCACGGTTAACTGTTAAATCTGCTGATTGAACGTTAGTTTGGTAATTGTCTATATCTGAATTATGGTAAGTAACATTCAGGATGAAGTTATCCAGTGGTGTACTTTTGAAACCAATTTCATAATGACGTGTTTTCTCTGGTTTGATAACCGCATAATCTAATATGGTTTTACCCGCCTCAGGCGATGGCAAACCAGCCACGTTTACACCTACAGGCTTGTAGCTTGTTGAGTAAGTAGCATAAGCGTTTAAACGTGCGCTTGGCCTGTAAGCTGCGGTTAAAGAGAAGGTGAAGTTATTCTCGTCAGCAGTAGTTGCGTAGTTCTGGCTGCTGTATACACCATTTTTAATTTTCTGTAGTTCCGTTTTTATAGCCGGGCTGTAAGCGCTATTAGCTATATCCAGACCGCCTCTTGCCTGACGATCATAAAACACATCTTTTTTATCAAAGTTGATACGGGCACCCGGTACAATATGTAGGCCTTTAACCAATTCATAATCAATACTACCAAACGCTGCCGCGCTTGTAGATTTAATAGAAGCGTTGGTGTAAATTCCGTAACCTTCTAACAAACCGGGTGTTGCCCACAGTTGGTCGTTAGTTGTGCCCGGCGTGTTGGCATTGTTACCGGTTGAGCTTTTAGAGAAGCGCCATTGTGCCGCACCTGACTCTTCAGTACCGTTAATTTTAACTTCCTGATTTAAATAAAATAAACCAATTACACCGCTCAATTTTTCATTGAAAGTACCTGCGTAACGTATCTCTTGCGACCAGTTAGTATGTTTAGCCGGGTTCTGAGACTTTTGCAATACTGGTAAGCCTGTAAAGTCACGGTCGTTTGATGGGTCCCAATCCCAATAGCGGTAAGCAGTGGTAGATGTTAAGGTACCGGGGCCAATTTTAAAGTCGCCGTTTAATGAAACACCCCCCAATTTATTGCCTGATCTCCAAGGGGTATCATGGTCTATCACACGGTCAAAAGCGTTTGTACTTGGCAAGCTATAACCTAAGTCGGCTATAATAGTATTAAACTGACGGTAAACGGCACGTTTGGTTGGTGCCACACCGGCAACTACCTGCGCATAACCATCAGGTTTTTGGTCAGATGCATCGCCGGCTAAAGTGATAGATACATTGTCAGACGGTTTATATAAAAACTGCAAACGGGCGCCAAGGTTGTTTAAATCATTAGTTGCGCGTCCGGTACGTACGTTCTGAACTAAACCATCGCGCTGTGTGCCCGAGAATGACAAACGTGCAGCAATAGTTTTACTTAATGGGCCGGTAATAGCTGCTTTACCCTGTAGGTATCCAAAGTTACCAAAGCTGGTTTCGAAGGTGTAACCAGGTGTAAAGCTTGGCTTGCGGGTGGTTATGTTAAAAGCACCTGCCGCAGTATTTTTACCAAATAGCGTGCCTTGCGGGCCACGTAAAACCTCAATGTTCTCTACGTCTATAAAGTCAAAAGTAGCAACTGCAGGGCGTGCGTAGTAAACACCATCAACATACACACCAACACCCGGATCAAGGCCATCATTTGTTAAACCAAACGGTGACCCAATACCGCGAATGTTGATACCTGTATTACGTGGATTTGAAGTATACAATTGCAACGATGGTACAAACTGTTTAACGTAGTTAACATTAAATGCACCTGCTTGGTCTATCTGCGTGCCACCCACAACCGAAACCGGAATAGGTACATCCTGCAAAAGTTCCCGGCGGCGGCGTGACGTTACTACTATCTCGCTCAAAAGATCATCTTCAACCAAAGTTAATTCCAGTGGAGTGGTTTGGAAAGACAGCACCTGAAAATCCTGTGGTTTAAAACCAACAGATTTTACCTGAAGATAAAAAGGAGGCTCTACTTTAGGCGTAATTGTAAATAAACCTTGATCATTGGCTGCTACAGCAGTATTTGAGCCTCGAACGGTTACAGTTGCACCGGGTATTACCGCGCCTTTAGCGTTCTTAACTACACCCGTTACTACATTTTGTGCAAATGCCGACGGGCCCGAATAGATTAGAAAAGTTAACAGTAAGAATTTTACTGTATTAGTTATAAATTTCATTTGTGTGTGATTGTGTGCTTGTGTGTTGTGTTTTTATATTGCTTTGAGATGAAAATATTGATCAGCAACAACAAGCCGGGGTGATAGGGAGTGAGTAAAGTTTAATCATAAATGTTAAAAGCATATTAATTATGTATATTCTATAGATTTGGTAGACAAAAGTATCAATTAAAATCATACCGTCAATATTTATTTTAAATATTATAGTAATAAACTGATAAACAAATGCTTGTATAGCTGTTTAAGGGGGCTTTTATTTTTACTGAGAATTTAGAAAGTCATATATTGTTGTTATACAAGATGTATTGACTGTTCGTGTGAGGTCATGGGGGGCTAGGTAAACAAGATGTTATACCGTAAAAAAGGAATGGCCCACACGATTTTATTCTCAGGAGTCTGAACAGTACTTAAGGCCTTAAGCAAGAGCCTGGATAAAACAAAAGAATAGACGAAGGAGAATTAAGTCGATACGATTAAATTCTTTATTATGGCTATACAAAAACAATCTGTTGGGATAGATATCTCAATGACAACATTCTCGGCATGTCTATGCCAGCGGTCAGAAGACGGGGCGCTAACATTCTCAAAAGCGGTAAACTTCACCAATGAAACTAAAGGTTATAATCAGTTTCTGCGTTGGGTAAAAAGTGTGATTACTGTTGGGCCTGAACTCGTTTTTTTGATGGAAGCCACGGGGGTATATTATGAGAAACTGGCTTACCATCTTCATAAGATAAACAAGACCGTACACGTAGTTTTGCCAAACACATCTAAGCATTACTTTGCCAGTTTGAATATCAAAACTAAAACTGATTTGGTTGATGCACGTGTTTTAAGCCGGTTTGGAGCAGAGCGGGTTCACAAACCCTGGCTGCCGCCACCCGCTGCTTTATTACAGCTAAGAAATCTGACCAGGTATTATGTACAATTACAGGAACAGAAAACCGCCCTTGGCAATATTAAGCACAGTAAGGACAGTTCTCAGGATGTTCAAAGCTTTATTATAAAAAGCAATAAAGGTCTTATTACAGAGATCGACAAGCAGATTGCTAAATGCTTATCAGAAATCAAAAGACTAGTAGAACTTGACAAGCAACTCAAAGTAAAGATCAAAAAATTGGCAACAATAAAGGGGATCGGTCTGATAACCATAGTTACCATCCTGGCAGAAACGATGGGCTTTGAGCAATTCCATAGTGCTAAACAACTGGTCAGTTATGCAGGTTATGACGTAGTTCAAAGGGAATCAGGAACATCCATAAAAGGCAAAACCAGAATATCTAAAAAAGGTAACAGGTATATAAGGAACGCATTGTATTTCCCTGCAATGGTAGCTTGCAGGTATAACACAACATTAAAGGAAACCTATTTAAGAATAATACAAAAGAAATCATCTAAAATGGTCGGACAGGTCGCGATACAAAGAAAATTACTCGTACTGATATATGCTATCTGGAAGAATGATAGCGAGTTTATTGAAAACTATAAAGCAGGTAGCCCCGACCATAAGACCGAGGCTACGCAAGATAGTTCAGCTACTGAACTTCTTTGAATTACAAAAATACTTTTTTGTCTATTTATTTGGAATTGATAACAGTACCTTTTTTTATAGAAATTATTTAGACTATTAATAGAACACGGTATAAAGTGCAGTTAATATACCTATTATTAACAGGGCACCCACAGCAAAGCTATTGGTTGTTTTAAACATAGAGGCATCAACTTCCAAACCGTTTGTTTTCTTGCCACGTGCGTGATCAATTAAGCTGATGACGATCATCGAGATCATACAGATTACAAACACAAAACCCATGCGGTCTAAGAAAGGGATTTCCCACAAGCCGCTTTGTGTGTTGAAGAAAGAAAACCCAGTGCTTTTTAAAGGTTCAAGATTTGCAAATTTTGGCAGGAACTTGAAGAAAACCGAGAAACCAAAACCACCGATTGTTGCGAATAACGCGGCATTTGATGATGCTTTTTTCCAGAAGAAGCCCAGAATAAACATGGCGAAGATACCCGGAGACACAAAGCCCGTATACTCTTGTATAAACTGGAAACCACCTTTTTTATCAATACCCAGGAAAGGCGATATCACCACACCTAATACCATAGCAACTACTACAGAGATCTTGCCCACATTAACCAGGTTTTTCTCGGTAGCTTCGGGGTTGATCTTTTTCTTGTAGATATCCAGTGTGAAAATGGTAGCGATACTATTTGCTTTACCCGCCAATGAAGCCACCACGGCTGCGGTTAAGGCTGCAAAAGCTAAACCTTTAATACCACTAGGCAATAAGTTTAACAATACAGGGTACGCGTTGTCGTGATTTTCGCCTATGCTGGCTGCACTTGCCGCATCAAACACCTGTTCTTTAAATAATACGTAAGCAGCAATACCCGGCAATACCACTATCACAGGCATTAACAACTTTAAAAACGCTGCGAAGAGGATACCACCACGGGCTGTTTTTAAATCGGCACCTAAAGCACGTTGGGTAATGTATTGGTTACAGCCCCAATAGTTAAGGTTTACTATCCACATACCGCCTAATAACATGGTTAATCCCGGTACATCGCCGTAGCTGGCATTATCCTTTTTAAGGATCATGTGGAAGTGGTCATTGTATTTCTCGTACATCACCGTTAAACCATTAACAATACCTTGCTGGCCGTAGTGCTCGGCTACCTGCGTTACCGCAATGTAAGTAGTTACCAAACCACCTAATATTAAAAAGAATACCTGTATAACGTCGGTAAAACCAATTACCTTCATACCACCCAGGGTAATAATTATTGAAAATACTGCTAACAGGCCAATACATAATTCAAAGTTAATGCCTGATATACCGTGGATAGCGATTGCGCCCAGGTAAAGTATAGAAGTTAAGTTTACAATAACATATAAAAGCAACCAGAATATGGCCATTATCATTGCTACAGTGCTGTTATAGCGCTGATGCAAAAACTGCGGCATGGTGAATATCTTATTTTTAAGATATACCGGGATAAAGAAAACAGCAACAATAACAAGGGTAAGCGCGGCCATCCACTCATAAGTTGAAATGGCTAAACCCATAGTAAAGCCGTTACCACTCATGGCCACAAATTGCTCTGCAGATATGTTAGATGCGATAAGCGATGCGCCTATTGCCCACCAGGTAAGAGAACCCTCGGCTAAAAAGTAATCCTTTGATGAGGATACACCTACGACCTTTTTACGGTTGTAAACCCACAAACCGTAGGCAGCGACAATAACGAAGTATATAAGGAATACCGCGTAATCGCCAAAAGATAATTCTTTCATATTAATATAATTGGTTTTTTTACGGTAGCAATTATAACCTTTATGTTACGGATTAGCAACACCGCCGAACAAATATTATTGACAAAGGTTTGTATTTTTTGCACAGCCCGCGGTTTGCTTTTTTTTTAAAGTAAGCCGCAGCTTAACAAATTGATTATTTGTATGTAGCCGCCGCCCTAAAGCATCACTAAAAACAAAAAATATTATTGCTACTTAAGCCCGGGTTGTAATGATAAAAAGTGACAGCTTAGTTTAACTGATATGTAACTATCTATTAAGTTTATGGTCATATTATCAGATATGATTTTTTGGATCGCAATTATTACGGCTATTGTTACTTTGTTGGTTATTGCCGGTATCTTTCAGCGGCGCAGCCAACTAAAAAAAAGATTAGCAGCCATCAGGGCGCAGTGGGCGAACCCTAAAATAACAACTCGAAATTTTAAAAATATCGAGTCGTATTTAAAACTTTCGGGAACAGGGGAAAACATGTCATCAGCCGATCTGGACAAGGAGGAGTTATTCTGTTTTATCGACCGCACAAATTCAAAACCCGGCCAACAATTGTTGTATAAGGTGCTATACGGAGAAAACGCTGATCAAACTGATTTTACAGGTTTGGAGCAAACGATTAAGCAATTTGAGGACGATGAAAGGCTGAGAGAACTTGCTGAACTTAAGTTAACGAGTTTAAACAACGATGATGCCTATTATCTACCAGAATTATTTAGCACGGATCAGGCCGCAATATTCAGTGCGCCGGTAAATTTTTATATTAAAATTGGTTTGCCACTTTTATTGGCGTTGATAATTGCCTTTTCCATGGTTCATAGCCAAATTTATTTCCTCCTTATTCTGTTTTGTTTAATTACTAATGTCATTTTGCATTTGGTAAACAGAAACCGCATGGTTAGGTATACCTATACCTTGACTCAGATCCTATTGTTAAGTAAAGTTGGCACATGGTTATATAACCAGGGTCTGGTTCAGAAAGAGGAAAACTTTAATCGGGGTTTAACCAGTGTTTCACGGTTAAAAAAATCGCTGGGTTTTATAAGCTTACAAAACAAAATAAACAATGACCCTACCGACATTAGTTATCTGGTTGCTGAGTGGTTGAAAATGTTTTTGTTAATAGAGCCCTTGAATTTTACTTATTCAATTAATATAATCAACAAACACAGAGACGATATACATACTATTTTCCTTGGCATAGCCGAGGTGGATTTAGCTGTTTCTGTTTTATCCTTAAGAACGGGACTACCTTATTATTCATTGCCGAATTTCTCGTCAGACGGCACGATTGTCATCACAGATCTATATCATCCTTTGGTAGAAAGTTGCGTATCAAATTCAATTCAGATAAATAGTGCACAAGGCATTTTGATAACAGGCTCCAACATGTCGGGTAAAACTACTTTTATAAAGGCTTTAGCCATCAATTCATTGCTGGCGCAAACTATTAACACCAGCCTTTCTACCAATTATCAAGCTCCCCGACTAAATATTTTTACCAGTATTAATATAAATGATGATTTAGGAGGGCATACAAGTTATTATCAGGCGGAGGCCATCTCCGTGGGCAACATTATTCAAAACTGTCGCGAGAGTAGTTTTCATAAAAGCCTTGTAATTATTGACGAACTCTTTAGGGGTACTAATACAATTGAAAGAATTGCAGCGGCTAAGGCCGTAATTTCTTATTTTGTAAACAATGGGATATTTGCGATCGTATCAACTCATGACCTGGAGTTAACAGAGCTTCTGGCTAGTGATTGTAAAGTGTTTTCGTTTGAAGAGTTTATGGAAGGCGGCGAGGCCCGGTTTGACTATAAGATAAAAGAAGGACTATTAAAGAACAAAAACGGCATTGCTGTTTTGCAACGACTGGGTTACCCAAGCAGTATTATAGAAGAAGCATCAAAAGTTAGTGTTAAATTAAGGACGTTGTATAAAATTGAATAGCGTTACCTTGGATTAAAAACCTATTAAACAAAAAAGCGATGGGCTTTTTAACCCATCGCTTTCAAAGAATATTAAGCTAAAAGCTATTAGATATAACGGTTGATCAGGTTTTCAATGTATTCCTGTTTGCCGCTAATTACAGCAGGCTCGCCGTTTTCAACAGCGTAAGCGCGCAAATCCTCTAAAGAAAGTTTGCCTTCTTCAAATTCTTTGCCTTTACCACCATCATAAGATGCATAACGGTCTGTACGGATCTTTTTGTATTCTGATTTTTGCAAAATGTTATCAGCAGTAACCAAAGCACGTGCAAATATGTCCATACCACCAACGTGCGCGTAGAACAAATCAGCCGGATCAGTTGAGTTTCTGCGGATCTTAGCGTCAAAGTTAACACCACCACCTTGTAAGCCACCAGCTTCCAGAATGATCAGCATAGACTCTGTTAATTCGTTAATGTCATTCGGGAACTGGTCAGTATCCCATCCGTTCTGAACGTCGCCACGGTTAGCGTCAATTGAACCTAAAAGGCCCGCATCAGCAGCAACCTGTAACTCATGTTGGAAAGTGTGGCCAGCCAATGTAGCATGGTTAACTTCAATGTTGATCTTAAAGTCGTTCAACAGATCGTATTTCTGTAAGAAACCAAACACGGTAGCACAATCATAATCGTACTGGTGTTTAGTAGGCTCGCAAGGTTTTGGCTCAATAAAGAAGTTTCCTTTAAAGCCTTGTTTGCGGGCGTAATCTTTAGCAGCATGTAAAAATTTAGCCAGGTGTTCCTGCTCGCGTTTCATGTTGGTGTTCAAAAGGCTCATGTAACCTTCACGACCACCCCAGAATACGTAGTTTTCGCCACCTAAAGCAATAGTAGCATCTAAAGCAGCTTTAACCTGAGCAGCACCATGTGCCAATACGTGGAAATCAGGGTTAGTAGAAGCACCGTTCATGTAACGTGCATGCGAGAACAGGTTAGCAGTACCCCAAAGCAATTTAACACCACTTTCGGCTTGTTTTTGCTTAGCATACTCAACTAAAGCCTGTAAACGGCGATCGTTCTCAGCAATATCATTGGTGTAATCAACCACATCCACATCATGGAAGCAGTAGTAAGGCAGGTTTAATTTGGTTAAAAATTCAAACGCGGCGTCCATTTTGTCTTTAGCGCGCTCAACAGCATCAGCTTTTTTATCCCATTCAAATTCATGAGTCGGGCCACCAAAAGGATCGCCACCATTACCCACAAATGAATGCCAGTAAGCACCTGCAAATTTAAAGTGCTCTTTCATGGTTTTACCTGCAATTACGCGGTTCTCATCATACCAGCGAAATGCCAACGGATTGTCTGACTCCAAGCCTTCAAATTTGATCTGGCCGATACCTTTAAAAAACTCGGTTTCGCCTGTTACTATTTTTCCCATTAGATTATTTGTTAATTACTTAATATTTCTGGTTATTAATTTACTGCTACGGTTTGTTTATCTTTTAATATGGTTAGTTGCTGTGTAAGCAATCCCTTCCATTCCTGATAAACGGGCTCAAACATTTTTGATGTTGGCTCAATTAATTGCACCGGATGCATGTTGCTGAATGCTTCGGCAGGGCTGCTAAATATACCCGCGCCAATGCCCGCACCTAACGCTGCGCCCACACTACCATCGTTTTTATACAACTCAACAGGTATGCCTGTAGCGTTAACAAAAGTTTGGGCAAACAGGTCGCTTAAAAATAAGTTAGCTTTACCTGCACGTATAACAGTTGGGCTCATGCCGTTTTCGCGCATAATATCAACCCCATAACGGAAAGCGCAGGCAATACCTTCCTGCACAGCTCTAAAAATGTGGGCTTGTGTATGCAGGTTCAGGTCAATATGATGGAAGTGTACGCCTACCAGTTCATTATTCAGCATGCGCTCTGCGCCGTTGCCAAAAGGTAAAATGCGCAAACCGTCGCAGCCAATAGGGGCGTGGTTGGCAATCTCGTTCATTTGCTGATAGCTTACTGCAGATCCGAAAAGGTTTTTGGTCCAGCGGTACATGCTGCCCGTGCCGTTAATGCAAAGCAATACGCCGGTACGTTTTTCCTCTTCGGTATAGTTAACGTGCGCAAAGGTGTTTACACGCGATTGCGGATCGTAAGTCAAATCATCGCTCACACCATATATAACGCCTGAAGTACCTGCAGTAGCAGCTACTTCGCCTGCGTTTAACACGTTTAATGATAGCGCGTTGTTAGGCTGGTCGCCGGCTTTGTAAGCAACAGGTATACCAGCCTTAAGGCCTAATTTATCTGCAATGGTTGCAGTTACCTGCCCGTGGTCAGAGAAAACAGGCTTTATAACCGGGAAGAAACTTTCCTCAAAGCCGTAATAGTTTATAATCTCTTTAGAGATGCTGTTATTCTTAAAATCAAAGAAAACACCTTCAGACAAAGCAGATATAGATGTGGTTATATCGCCGGTAAGCTTCATGGCAATGTAATCGCCCGGCAGCATAATTTTATCTATCTGGTTGTAGATCTCAGGTTCGTTCTTTTTAACCCAAGCCAGTTTAGAGGCGGTAAAGTTGCCGGGTGAGTTTAGCAAATGCGATAAACAAACCTCATGGCCAATAGCATCAAAAGCTTCGTCGCCAATTTCAACAGCGCGGCTGTCGCACCATATAATACTGTCGCGCAGTAATTTTTGTTCTTTGTCAACCAATACCAGCCCGTGCATTTGGTACGCTATACCAATGGCAGATATATCCTTCGGATCGTACTTCTGAGTGCTGTTACACAAACCAATGGCCTGTTGTGCCTGTTGCCACCACATTTCGGGCGATTGCTCTGCCCAACCTAACTGCAAAGAAGTTATAGGCGACTCAGTATCAGGGTATGCTGCCGACGCGATGGTTTTTTGTGTTGCCGCATCAACAACCGATACTTTAACTGATGATGTGCCTATATCTATACCTAAAAGTAACATGCTGTATATTAATTAATTATAAACAATTGCCGATTTGTTAATGGGTAACTCGTTTGAGCAACGAAATTAAATCTTTTTTTTAATATGCAATCGATTGCAGGAAATTATTTTTATCATATTTGTAATATTTCCATGAAACCTAAAAAGCGCGTTACTATTTATGATATTGCCGAAAGGCTTAATATTACTGCATCGTCGGTATCGCGGGCGCTTAATAACAGCAATCACGTAAACGAGGACACCAAAAAGCTGGTGCTTAAAACAGCAGCTGAGCTTAATTATAAGCGTAATGTGCTGGCTTCTAACCTGCGCATGGGCAAAAGCCACACCATTGGCGTGGTGGTGCCGCGTATAAATCAAAACATATTCTCGAACGTTATTGCAGGGCTGGAAGAGGTTACTAATAATAAAAATTATAATTTGATCATATGCCAGTCTAACGAGTCGGTTGCTAAAGAGATCAAGTGTGTTAACGCGCTTGTGAATCAGCATGTAGATTGTATAGTGATCTCTATGTCGGTTGAGACGGAGGACGTAAGTCATTTAAAGAATGTGATAGACCACGGCATACAACTGATACAGTTTGACCGCGTGGCTACCGAACTGGAAACCCTGAAAGTTATAAATGATAACGAGCAGGCTTCAATGGAAGCAGTTGAGCACCTGATAGAGCAGGGTTACAAGCGTATTGCCTTATTGGAGGGCCCCCAAAACCTGAACATATTTAAACAGCGGCGAGATGGTTATTTAAAGGCACTTAAAAAGTACAACATCCCTGTCGCTGATGAGCTGATGATGAAAAATGCCTGGACAAAAGAACTTGGTGCCACAGCCACCCGCCAACTGCTAAGTTTGCCCGAACCGCCTGATGCCATATTTGCCTCCACATCTGATTTTTCTGCTTTAGGAGTTTTAGATGTTGCGCACGATATGAATGTGCAGGTGCCATCGCAACTGGGCATCTGCGGTTATGCCAACGAAGCCTTTACTGAGCTAACCAATCCATCCATAACCACTGTAGACCAGTTTAGTATGCACATGGGGCGCACCATTGCCAATTTGTATTTTGATGAGTTGCAGAATAGCGAAGTTGCTGTTACACCTAAAGTGATAAGCTTGAAACCGGAGTTGATTGTTAGGTCATCGACGTTGAGGAGGGAAAAATGAAAGGCAAATCGGTACTTATTTTAATTTCATTTTTTGCGTTTATTTCTTGCGATTGGCAGGCAGATGTAGTTGTGATAAGTAGTAAGCGGACAGACACTTTAGCCGTAATTATCTGGAATGACGGAGAATTTGGGCCGATAACGGATAATGTGGTTTACGATGACTTATATGGCTGGTCTTATTTATTCCTTCCCACTGAAACAGGAATGATTACTATGCCTGATAGAAAACTCAGATACGCCCCGGATTCAAAAAAGATTGACCTGTATATATTTAGCCTAGATACAGCTACAAAATATCAGCAGTTAAAGTTGATGCCCGGCATTTTGAATAGGGCTTTGATAAAAAAAGTCACTATTCAGGCTAATAAAATAACAGAACCGGTTGATACCATCTATGTCAAATAAGCCCCCGCTATCCGAAGTTTTTAAATCGGATGACTACCGGGGTGAAAAAACGTAGAAGGCAATACTTACAAACTCCGCTATCCGAAGTTTTTAACTTCGGATGACTATGCCGGTAGTCTTTAGACTACCGTACCGCTGTTACATTAATTGAATGTTCTTCCCTTTGTGTAGTAGCAATCTTTATTTTTTTTTCAGCAATTCATCAATTATTGCTGCAGTTTTTAACTCAAAGTCATCTTCATAACCCTCTATTACGTTTTCAACCTTACCATCCTGACTGATGAAATAAAATGTCGGAAAGGCGGTTACGTTGTATTGTTTAACTACATCGGCAGCACCTGTATAACCCGCATACAGAATGTTATAAGCCTTTTTGAATGCCTTTACATTTTTTTCACTATCCTGGGCTGTTAAACTCGCAATAACAACCTTGTCCTTATATTTTTTGTGGAGATTGTTCAGAGGTTTTAATGAGAGCATACAACCGCCACAACCTATAAAATAGAAGTCAAGCAGCACAACTTTTCCTTTCATATCACTTAAGGATGTTTTTTTGCCGTTCAAATCAAACAAGGTCCAATCGGGCGCTGTCGTTCCTTTGGCCAAAAAAGCGGGCTTTTCAAATTTTTTTAAGGGGGGATGATATCCTTTAGGTATCACGAATGTAGCGTAGTCTACCTTCGGCTCATCAAATACATAATTGTAGTAGTAATATTCCCTAAATGCATTAATGATGCCATCTCCTACCTGCCGCCGGGAGTAAAGGATCTTTGCAGTAAGTAAACCTGATATTTTGTCAATTAACAGATGATGATGGGTAAACAAATGTTCCTTATTAACAACAGTATCGCGCGCAATTAAAATAAAATGATCGTAAATAGTTGATCTAAATAAAGTATCTTTTGCTTTGATCAAGCTGCCCGGACGATTTTTTGCCATATCGAGCATCCATTGTAAATCGCCAATTAACGTACCCCTAAAATTATTTACCTGTATTTTTCTTGTATTGTAAACACTATCCGGCAAACCATAGCTTATCAAATTTTCGCCAAAATACAGGTCCGTTAAAAAGAATTGTTGCTCATTGTTTTTTGATCTGATTTTGAAGAAATACCCAACTTCCCTTTCTTCAGGTACATTTAAAAAAACCTCGTCATTCTGTCTAATTAGTGTGTCACCTATTGCATCTTTCTGTTTGTAGGTGCTTTTATAGCTGATACTTTTATAGGTGTTGAGCTTGTCTAATATATTTTCAATTATCGTGTTCTGTGCTTTTACCTGACAGACCGGTAGTAAAGAAGCTAAACAAAGTAAATTTTTTAATAGGATTTTATTTGAGTGGCGCATTATAGCAAGGTTTGGTATTGGTTATATCAAAGCTAATGTAAAGCGTGCTAAATACTATAATGTAACAGAATTTTAACAACAGCACAGACGCATGTTATGCGTGGCTGGCACTGCTATGCGGATGGCGGTGCGGAAGAATAAAGGTGTTGCCAGCTTGCCTCCTGTTATTAGCGTCTGATATGGTGCTGCGCCTTGGATGGTAACGTACACCCAGATGATGAAGCATTTGCTCTGCCGCAAGCATACCTGTTGTTACCTCCCGTAACAAATTACAGTGATTGAAAGTAGCATAAAGCATGGTTACCAAATGCTCGTAAGTAGTGAACCGCTTACAATATCTGTCTGCATTATGTTCGGCGGTTATACGACGAATCATATCCCGGGGAATAAATCGCAACAATTGAGCGAATATCGGCTGTCCGGTAAAAAGGTACTTTTGTTCATTGGTGTTCTTGGTGTAGTACTTAAAACTACCAATAAAGGGAGGTCTTTAAAAAACTTCCCTTTATTTTTTTATCAAATCGTTTACCGGACAGTAATGGTTACAAACTCGGACAACGAGGTACACGGTAGGCTTGCAACGAGTGCTTAACACCTCACAGCGCCGCAAAGGTAGGCCATCTACCGGCCGTTTTGCGTTTCATGCAATAGTGAAAAATTTCCTTTTTTATAACGTCCTGATAAATAATGCTTTATTGGTATTTTACAGCTAATCTTACTGACGAATAAGTAGTTTCTTAGTGTTTACACCAATATTTTAAACAGCTGAAAATCAAAAACAAACAAAAAATATTGTTTCGTCTGTTTCTATTGTGTTATATATTTTCTTGAAACGCTATCAACCTCCGCGCACAAGCTTGTAGCTTTGATGCACAAAATTTAAGCGTCCCGCTTAAATAAAAAATGCCCTGAACTTTTACATCCAGAGCACTCAAACAAAAACTAAGGTTTGCCGGTGGTTACGGCATATTCTTTTTATCAACTTTCCAGTTTTTATCGGCAGCAAGGCCCGGTGGGTTGCCGGTAAACCATTTAGCTGCTTCTTTGTCGCCTTTTAATTGCCATTTGTACCAGGCAGTGGCAACTTTAGCAAACTCGCCGCCATGTGGCTTGCCGTAAGTGCCGCCATGGCCAACATCCATATTGGCAACAAAAACCGGTACATGGTTAATGGTTTTAAAATCATCCATACCGTTAGCATAGGCAATGTCCTTTTCGCCACCTAACACATAAAGCGTCGGCGTATGAAGTTTTTTTAGTTGCTCTTTTGGCAGATCAGGCATGCCGCCTACGCCACTATTCCGTACAACAAACAAGCCGCTGTTGTAAATAACTGCTGTAGTTACACGTTTGTCGGGAGCCATTTCAAGCGTTTGTAAACCACCGCAAGACATACCGCTCACAGCAATTTTAGTGATATCGATCTTGTTATATAACGGACTGGTTTTGTCGCTGTTTTGTGCAATGGCCCAATCAATAGCGTCAGTTAACTGAGTTGATTTTGACATCGGTCCGCTTGCCTTTTCGCCCTCCAAAGGCAGTGGTCCGATAGCTACAACCAAAAAGCCATTTGATGCCACTTCTGATAAAAAGTTAACGTGCTCCCATGGCGAGTTAGCACACGCGCCATTACCCCAGGCTATGATAGGCAGTTTTTGGTTACTACCAAACTTGCTTAGATCTTGCGGACGGAAAACGGTATGTGTAGCTAATGAAGCTTCCTGTAAAGCTATTGCCTTGTACGGGCCTGTGCCGCCATCCTCAATAACGCGGGAAGTAGGTCTGACTGCTGCGCCGGTTGCCGGTGCTGTTTGTGCCATGGCAGTGTTTATTAAACTCAAACCTGCCAAGGCCGCACCAATTAAAATCGAAAGATTTTTTTTCATAAAATTTGATCGCTATCTGTATAAATTATGTTTACTTCTTAAATAACTTGGGTAGTGTATCGGCCAGATAAAGCTTGCAATTCATCCATGTGTGCCCGCCCGGAACCACAAGCGATTCAAACTTTACACCTTTTTCTTTAAACATATCCATGTTTTTCAAGGTGCTTTGGTATAAAAAGTCCTCGGTACCTACACTAAAACTGAATAGTTTATACTGCTTGTTCAATTTAGCAGCATCCGGTTTCCAGTCGGCAAAGATCGCTCTGAATTCTGCTGTTTCCGGATACGGCGCATAAGCGCTTACGTAGGCAAATTTATCAGGATTGCTGATACCTACTTCCATTGTTTGGCCGCCGCCTACTGAAAAACCGGCAATAGCGCGGTTAGGCTGATCTGTCAATACCGGATAATTAGCCTGAATAAACGGAATGATGTCACTCACTACTTCATCATTAAATTTGCCCATAGGTGCGGGGCGGGTGTTAGCATATGGCATTACAATTATCATAGGCACCGCCTTTTTATCGGCTATCAGGTTATCGGCAATAAAATTAGCCTGCCCAACCTTGGTCCATGTTTCCTGCGTGTCAGACCCGCCGTGAATAAGGTAAAGCACCGGATATTTTTTCGGATTATTGGCGTCAAACCCCGGTGGGGTATAAACCAATAACTCCCGCGTAGTGTTCAAACTGGCCGATTTGTATAAACGGTAAGTAACTTTACCATGAGGTACGTTTCTTACAGCGTGCGGCAACGGCGTGCTACCCTTAACATCCACTAAACTAAATTTAAAACGCTCGTTGGCAAAAATGCGGGTATTGTTAGGGTCGGCAACCTGTATGCCATCTGCAACAAATGCGTACGGATAAATATCAGGTTTAATGTTAGGTACGGTGATGGCCCAGACACCGGCAGCGTCTTTGGTCATGGGTTGTTTTTCCTTAAGAAACTCGCCTGTAAGGAAAACCTCTTTTGCGTTTGGCGCAGAGAATCTAAAGGTTGCACTGTTATCTGTACTTACCTGTGGCGACACCGGAGCGGCCGCACGCGGTGCCTGCGACATTGCCGATAAACTGGCAGAAACTAATAAAATCAGGTTTAATATCTTTTTCATGTTGATTTTCTGTGTCAGGTTTATTTAAAAAGCAATGGTGCAGTGGCAGCCACATATTGTTTAACATTCATCCAGGTATGGCCGCCGCCTGTAATAAGGCTTTTATAATTTACATTATGTGCCTTCAGATAATCCAAAAACTCAACGGTTGATTTGTATAGAAAATCTTCGCTGCCCACACTCACCCAAAAAAGTTTGAATTTTTGGTTAGTAACGGCGGGCTTGCCTGCCACATCTTTGTATTCAGCTTCCATTTCTTTAGGCGATAGGTATGCGCTGTAAGTACATACATAAGCAAATTTGTCCATGTTGCCTAAAGCGGTACGCAGCGTTTCGCCACCACCACGCGAGAAACCGCCGATAGCGCGATTAGCTGCGCCAGGAAGCGTGCGGTAATTTTTTTCTACGTACGGGATAACTTTTGTTGTCAAATCAGTAGCGAAATTTTTGGCACGTGTCACAGCTTCTTCACTCTCTCTGCCAGCCGGGTCGGCAGGTTTTAAGCCACCCTTTTGATCAGCCACACGCGCTTCAATATTACCGTTCGGCATTACTATTATCATCGGTTTAGCTTTGCCTTCGGCGATAAGATTATCCAGTATAAAGTTAACCTTTCCTACTTTGAAGAATGTTTCTTCGGTATCGGTGGTACCGCTGATAAGATAGTAAACAGGATATTTTTTATTCTGACTCTTATCATATCCCGGAGGTGTATACACCACCAATGATCCGGTTGTGTTCTCAACACCAGGGTAATACTCATAGGTAACAGCACCATGCTGAACATCTTTTAAAGCGTGAATAAGGGGCTCATCAGCTTTAACATCCAATAAGCTGCCTTTAAAACGCTCATTCGGGAAAAAATCCACATTGGCCGGGTCCATTACAGCAATGCCATCAACCACAAAATTATATGGATAGATATCCGGTTTAACAGGGCCTACCGTTACCGTCCATTGGCCTTGCTCATTTTTGGTCATGGCGGCAGCGCCGGTTAAAAACTGACCGCTCAGCTTTACATCTTTAGCGTTAGGTGCAATGTAATTAAAGGTTACGGTTTTGTTGGCATTAACCCTCGGCGATGATGCCAAAGGTCCGCGCGGTGGTTGCCCTTTTACAAGTACAGGTAAGCAGAGCAAGCAAATTAAAAGCGCTCTTAAAGCTTTAATTTTTTTCATAATTGGGTTATTGGTTTAAAAGCCAATGGCATAGCCATGGCTGCTTCGGTTTTCGGTACTAATGTCAAAAATACAATACGAAATCGAAATAGTAATAAAAATGTTAAAATTCTTTGTATCTGCATGTTATGTTGATTGTTGTTCAACCGTGTTGACAGAAATAAACGGAATACGCAGTATTAAAAAAAGCACCTTCCGGATTTTCCCGGAAGGTGCTTTACAAGCCTCATTTATTTGATATTAAAACTTCTTTGATCCAGCCGGTGGCGTGGCTTTTGCACTCCCTACTTTTTTGGGTGTATTGATAACTGCGTTAAAGGCAGGCTTCTGTTTCCATTGCCTGTCCCAAAGCAATGGGTAATTCATACGGCCCGGTATAGGCGATCCGTTTTTCCAGCTTTGCCCATCCTGTAAACCCCAGAAGGTTACGCGCGCAATTTGGTCGCGGTGCCTGTAAAGTATGTCAAAGATCTCTCCATATCTTTTGGTTAACTGCGCCTGTACGTCATCAGGCAGGCCATTTCTATAAGGGTCTAAATAGCTTTTAAATTCTTCAAACTGAAATTGTTTATCAGGGTTTGCTGTCCAGCCAACCAGTTGTCCTTCCCGGCTAAGCGGCAAAACATCTACATCAAGTTCTGTTATCATTACCTTAACCCCCAAAGCAGAGTAAGCGTTAATGGCATCTTCAATGTATTGGTTTTTAGGATAATTTAACCCCCAATGGCTTTGCATGCCTATCCCATCAATGCGGATGCCCTCTTTCTGCAGCATTTTTACCATTCGTACAATAGCATCGCGTTTTTCAGGGCGCCAGGTGTTAAACTCGTTGTAATAAAGCTCAGTATTGGGGGCATACTGTGCCGCGTATTTAAAGGCGTACTTTATTAGCGTGTCTCCACTACCTACAGCGTTGATCCAGTTGGTAGAGCGATACTTGCCATCTTCGCCAATTTGTTCGTTCACAACATCCCAGGCATTAACGCGACCTTTGTATCTGCCCGCTACAGCTTCAATATGGCTTCTCAGGCGCTCCAATTGCTGCTCTTTTGTGTTGGGCTTACCTTGTGCGTTGGTAAAGAACCAATCTGGAGTTTGTTGGTGCCATACCAAAGTATGCCCTATTATCCACATGTTATTCTTTTCGCCAAACTCAACATATTGATCGGCTGGTGCCCAGTTATACTCGCCCGGGCGCGGGTTTATTACTGCTGCCTTCATGTTGTTTTCAATGGTAACGGTATTAAAATGCTTTAGCACCGTGTCCATCATCTGTTTACTGCGGGGCTGTGTAATATTAGGGTTTATTGAGGTGCCAATTAAAAAGGCATCTTTAAAAACGTCTTTTAAAGCCTGAGCATTAACGGTTGTTGAGCTGATAAGTAGCAAGGGTAGTGCAACTAAAATATACTTTAACTTATTCATGTGCTTGAAATGGATTGGAGATTATAAGCGCATGCCGGGCATTTGCCATAACCGGGGGTAAAGAAACATAAATTGAAGCTACACCTAAAACGATTAATGTAACATATTAGTTAGCCGAACAAAAAAAGCCCTGCCGGTTTACACCGGGCAGGGCAATTGAATTTATTTAATCGATATTAATATAAGGCGGGTATTGGGTTAAGCCTGGTGTTTTGGCGCTGGTGCCAGTAGGGGTAAACCGGTTCACGATCGCTTGCGGCATCCAGTTTCTTTATTTGGTCTACAGTCAGGTTCCAGCCTACGGCGCCCAGGTTTTGGATCAACTGCTCCTCGTTGCGGGCACCTATTATCAGGTTAACTATAGTGGGGCGTTGCAATAGCCAGTTAAGGGCTACCTGTGGCACGGTTTTACCTGTTTCTTCGGCAACTTCGTCAAGGGCATCAATAATGGGGTATAGCCTGTCAAAATCTACCTTGGGGCCATGGCCGCCCCCCTGGCTTATGCGGTTATCAGCAGGCATGCCCGTACCGCGCCTGAATTTGCCGCTTAACTGACCCGATGACAACGGGCTCCACACAATGGTGCTTACCTTTTGGTCAACGCCTAGCGGCATCAGTTCCCACTCAAACTCGCGGTCAAGCAGGGAGTAGTAGGCCTGGTGGGCCACATAGCGCGCCCAGCCGTAACGCTCAGACACCGATAGCGATTTCATCAAATGCCAACCCGAGAAGTTAGAGCAGGCAATGTAACGGATCTTGCCGGCGGTTATCAGATCATCAAGGGCGTGCAGGGTTTCTTCAACGGGCGTGTTGCCGTCAAAACCGTGCATGTGGTAAATATCAATATGGTCAACACCAAGGCGTTTCAAACTGGCATCGCATTGTTTTATCAGGTTATAGCGAGAGGAGCCCACATCATTGGGGTCATCACTCATGGGGAAGGTAGCCTTTGTAGAAATCAGCACCTTATCCTGCAAACCTTTAATGGCTTGCCCCAGGATCTCTTCAGACATGCCGCGCGAGTACACATTGGCCGTATCAAACAAATTTACCCCGGCATCAAGGCACAGGTTTACCATGCGTTTGGCCTCGGCTACATCTGTGCTGCCCCATGCCTTAAAAAACTTGTTACCACCGCCAAAGGTAGCGGTGCCCAGGCTTAGCACCGGCACGTAAAAGCCCGACGCGCCTAATTGTCTGTATTCCATATTATGATGTGTGTTGTTGTGATGCCGTAAAGTTAGCAGATACACCTTTACGCTGTTTTCATGGTTTTGTCATTTGTTTATATAGTTGCGCGGTTTTGCTCCGCTTGTGTAGCGAAGCAAGCGGAACAAAGCGGAGCAAGGTTTTTAGTAAACAGTTATGAGTAAGCAGTTTGTGCTTTAGAGCGGAGCAAAGCGACGCTACTTATTCGTCAGGAAAATTAGCTGTAAAATTGGCTTAATTATTTGTTTTTCAATGTTTTGTAATGGGTTTTAAAAAACGGAACAAACCAGCCATCTGGTAAGCAGATTTAATTACTCCAAGTGTACAATCAATTTGAGCCCTTAACTGTTCATACAACAAAGCAGAAGCGTGGAAATCAATCATATTTTTTTTATCATCAACCCTTTTTCGGGTAAGGATGAACCGGTTGAAGCAATAATCCGACAGGTTTTTAAGGATAGCGAACAAAAAATAACCGTGTACGTGCTCAAAGAAGGCGAGGACCCGGCCGAAGTTGCCCGTGGCGCTATAAGCGAAGCCGATTTGATAGCCGTTTACGGTGGCGACGGCAGCGTCACCGAGGTAGCATCCGCGCTGATCAACACAAATATGCCTTTAGCTATCATTGCCGGCGGAACAGCCAACGTTTTATCAAAGGAGCTTGGCATACCCCAAAATACCGAAGATGCGCTAACGTACATTCAGGAAGGACGATATCATTTTAAAACGATTGACACGGGCACGGTTAACGGCAGGCCGTTTTTGCTGCGGGTTAATTTGGGTATAATGGCCGAAATGATAACAGAGACAGACCCTGAGTTAAAAGATAAAATTGGCCAGATGGCTTATGGGGTAGCAACTGTTAAAAGCCTGGCCAATGCCGTGCCCGTTAATTATTATTTGAATATTGACGGAAAACTAATAGATGCTACGGGCGTGTCTTTAACTGTAACCAACTCCGGTAGTATGGGTATAGGCGATTTTCAGCTGCAACCCGGCATAAGCGTGAGCGACGGCCTGTTAGATGTAATTTTAATGAAAGATGCGGGCTTCTTATCCATTATAAAAGCGGCAGGTGGCGCTTTGTTCGGAACGGAAACAGATGCAGTAAGCCATTGGACCTGTAAGGAAGTTACCGTTACCCTGCCCCGGGAACAGGGTTATTTGTGTGATGATTGCGAAGTAAAAGATACAGAACTGAACATTAAAGTTGTTCCGGCATCATTAACGGTGGTTGTACCGCTAACCTATTAATTATGACCAGCATAAAAAGTATTTTTACCCTTATTGTGATTTTTTGGCAAAAGATATGGGATAATATTTACCGTTTTTTTAACGGTGTACCCACGCTTAAACACAGCCAAATTACCGCCAACCTGTTTTTGGGCAGCCAATACAGCCTGGTAGGTTTGCAAAAATTGAAAGCGCTGGGCGTAACAGGCATTGTCAATATGCGCGAGAACCCTGTTTTTTCGGAGTCGCAGTACGAGGGCTTCCACTATTTGCACTTGCCCACAGTAGACAATACCCCGCCGCCAATAGAGATACTGATAAAAGGCGTGGAATTTGTTACCCACGAAATAGAAAACGGCGGCAAAGTGTATGTGCATTGCCGGCAGGGTTTGGGCCGCGGCCCCACCATGGCATTGGCTTATCTAATCAGCACGGGTCTAACTTTTGATGATGCTTTTGCGCTGGTAAAAGAGGTGCGGACTTTTATCAATCCGCGTGACAGCCAGATAGCGCGGTTGAAGGAACTGGAGCAGTATTATAGCGCCCATCCACACGCGGTTAATATGCAGCGTAAATAATACTGCTTTGCTCCCCAATATATAACCAGATAATTTTTTTGCACCCCCGTCTATCCACTAGGTATTTGTACCTATTAGAATTAGCATTCGTGCTCATTGCTGCGTGAGGATACTTAACTGACTTTTGTTGTGTACAATTTCAAGAAAGTTAATTAATCCTCATCATGAAAAAAAATACACTTTTAATTATGGCTGCATTCCTGGCAGTTAGCATTAATGCCCAAGCGCAGTTTGGCATGCTGAAAAGCTTGACCGGCGGCGGCAAAGCCGGGAAAAAAAGCGGCAATTTTCAAACCGTTTGGGAATCGGAATTTGATAACAAAGCCAGCAGAATTGCCTTATCTAACAGCGATGGTTCCATTATTATTGGTACCGATGACAACTCTGCCACGGTACTGAATAGTGAAGGTAAACAGGTTTGGAGCGGCGATTACAAGAAACTAACCACCAACAAAACCAATAATTCAGACTTTCAATACGTAATTAAGGGTGATAAAAGTGGGTATTTGTTTTTGTTTGACGCGCGAACAATTGGGGCGGACAGAGTTGCTGTGCTTGATCTGACGTCGGGCAAGGAACTCTGGAACTCAGAAGCGTACCAGGACTTGCTGGATAAAAAAGAAGCAGAAGCCGAGATTGAAACAGTAAAATATATTAATGAACTTGATGCTTTTTTAATTGCGCAACGCGGCGGCATAAGCATGGTTGAAGCCAAAACAGGTAAACAACTTTGGACCACCAAAACCTTTAAAGGCAGTGTGGGCAAATATATTTATGATAAAGCAACTAACCAGATATTGATGCTGAACTATAAGCCAACGTTTTGGTCGGCCTTATTTTCAGCCTTCAAAAATCAGCTTGTAAAAATAAACGCGCTTAATGGCGAGATTATTTGGGATGCAGAATTTAGAGGAACCATTGAAAAGAAACTGATTACCCGCGAGCCCCTGGTTGATATGACCATAAAAGGCGATAAGCTGTTTTTATGGCTGGATGGGCTGCAGGCTTTTGATATTAACAATGGCAAAAAACTATGGGATGTAGCCTATGAGAACGATGCTGAACAATCTAAAAAAGGCATTTTGGGTATAGGCGGCCGCGGTACCAAAGGTATTTATGGCACACTAGCCCAACCCGTTTATACTAACGATGCTGTTTACCTGGCTATGTTTGGCAATGGCCGTAAAAACAAGTTTATTGAAAAGCACGATCTGACTACCGGTAAGCTGCTTTGGACATCTGAAAAAATAACCGATGCCTATTGCATGCCGCATATATATGTTACCGGCGATAAACTGATGGTGCAGGTGGGCGGTAAGGTAGAAGTACAGGAAATTAGCACCCGCCGGGGAGCTAACGGTATGATAACCACCTATAAAATTACAAGCGAATATATGAATCAGAAAAACGGCCTTTTAGCCTTAAACGCAGGTACAGGGCAGTCGGTATGGCGATCTGATAAATTTGATAAACGCATAACAGATATGGTGATACACCAGGATAAAATTGTTTTTGCAGGTGACGGTGATGAGTTTTTTGCTTACGATATAGCCACAGGTAACCAAAAGTTTGCAGTAAAACATAATGATGCCAAAATAGGTAAAGCCACAGATGTAATTGACTTTGGGGACGATGTTGTAGTGATATCAGAAAAGGGCCTGGCCAGTTATAAAAAGGCAGACGGTACACGCAACTATGCCACCGCTAAACTTTCAGAAATAACCAATTTTTACCTGGTTGGAGACAACTACTTTTTGCAAAGCCAAAACGACTCAAAGAATATTATCTACGGTATAGATATGAGCACCGGTAACATAAAAGGATCGGTTACATCAAAAGGTAAAGGCGGCAGCCCTAAATATGGCGATGGCATTGATATTACCGATGATGGTGAATACATATTTGCTTTTAACGGCAAAAAGGTAGAAAAGATAAAGGTGAATAACTAGTTATGCGTGCAGCCTTATTCGGGGGATTGGGCTGCCCACCTTTTAGCCGGAAGATTTTTTTCTTCCGGCTTTTTTATTGCATTAAATCTTCTTCCGTCTGTTCTTTAAATTCTCTCTTAATAGGTACTTATACCCATTAAATAGCGAACCCATCCTCATTGATTAAAAGTGCGAATAGACTGAGTTTTGGTAAATAAATCAAAACACTATGACAACACCAATTAAAATTTTTAAACCTATTATTTTCCTCATGCTGGCAATCACCATGTTGGGAGCTTGCAAGAAAGAAAATGTAACCAACGGACAAACGCCTGAGGTGCCACAAGTAACTAATATTCAACCCAAAAACCCGCAGCCCGGCGATGTAGTTACCGTAACAGGCAGCGGCTTTGGCACTACCACTGGTGATGTTAAGGTAACCATCGGCAATACAACGGTTAATATATCATCGGTTACCGCAACCGAGATAAAATTTACTGTACCGGCCGACTTGTCATCAGGCGATTTGGCCGTGGCCATAAAAAACATAAAGGCAGCTATTAAAGACCCACAAGGTACTGCCATAACCGTTAAACCAAAACCCGTAACAGCGCCCACCTTTACGGCTATGGCACCTGCCAGCGGTAAGGCCGGTGATGTAATAACCTTAACCGGAACTAACTTTAGCACCCTGGCAAGCGACAATAAAGTGTTTTTTGCAACTAATACCGGTGGTACAGTAGTGTTGGGTGCTATTAAAACAGTTACCGCTACACAAATTACGGTTGAGGTACCGGCCAGTGCTATTACCGGCGGTATTTTAATTGATGTAAAAGGCACTAATGCCATACCGGCAGCCGGGTTTAATACAACGTTCACCAAAATTTCAAATACCGATGGTACCGGCACTAACACGGTAGACTACATCGACGCCAAAGCAGGCGCGTTAAATTATAGCAAAATAACATCTGCAAGCTCAGATATCGGCGCCATGCATTTGGATAAAGCTAAAAACATGATCTATTTTTCTGATTATACATTTGCCAAATACAACAACACAAGCAGGGTTTTTAAAGTTGACCCGGCCGGCGGCGCAGCACCTGTACTATTAACTAACGATCCGAGGATTAGCATGGTTACCTATATCACATCAGACGCCAATGGTAATGTATTTGTGTTAAAATATGAGGATGGGATAACTTACTCTATCTATAAAATAACACCTGATGGAGGGACAATAACGCAAATAGCAAAAGACTTTGAACTATTTGCTGGCAGAACCCATTTCTTCATAGACGCAAACAACCAGATACATCTTAGGCCTTTCCTTAAATTTAAACAGGACGGCACCAAAATTACCACCGGGCCAATCAATATCAATGGCCTTCAAAAAGACGACGGTGCTTATTTTGCCGGAAATTACGCCTACTTCAGCCAGGACCCGGAAAACGGCCAGAACGCCAGCTATTGCAGGTTTATTAAGTATGATTTAAGTAACGATACTTTTGTACCCACAGACTTTACCTTAAAATCGTTATACGGCACTGATGATCCGGAATTATTTACCGGTAATAAAAACATACCGTATTTAAAGTATTCCTTAGATGCCAGCGAGAACTTTTATTCTATAATGGCCGGTTCATACATTCCGGGGGCTATTGGTAAAACATGGGTAATCAGAAAAACCAAGAACGGCAGTGGCACATCTTCATTACTTGGAAAATTTGTGATAAAATTCCCGGCGATTGATCTAAACGATTATACGTCACGCATAGAATTTGTCAGCGACGCTCGCGGTAACCTTTTCTTTAAAGCCAACAGCAAAGATATCATCAGAATTACACAATAAAAGTCATTCCTCCCTTCGGCATTAGGTTGCCGCCTCATCCCTGTTGAGGGGTGGGGCCGGGGGGAAGGGAGGATAGATAAGCTATCAGCATAATAGTATTTATTTATAAAACATAACAAATCAAACAATGAAAAAAGCAATCTTAAGTATTTTAACTATGGCAGTGTTGTTTACAACCGCATGTAAAAAAAACGACGACACTAATCCTGGTGCAACGGGCGGCGCGGCAACGGTAACTGCCGGTAACTATGGGTTTGACGGCTCGGCAAGTTTGGGTAAGTTCTCATCAACCAAAGCAGGTATAACGCAAGTAACTGCGGGTGGCTTCACCACCTTTTCGGTAACTGCTATTAAAGATGGCAGTAACGAGTCTATCACGCTTATACTGCTTAAAAAGGCAGCTGTGGGCAAAGTGCAATTTGGCCCTTCGCTTGCTAACGGAGGCATAATAATTAGTAAAGATTATACCAAGGCCGGCGATGGCGCTTTAAACTACTCTACCGATAACAGCGGGGCTATCGCCGGTGGCGGCGAAGTAAATTTTACCAAAGTTGACGGCAATACCGTTGAGGGTACTTTCTATGCCATTGCTTATAACAACGCCCGTAAAGAGGCATTTGTTGAGCAAGGAAGTTTTTCAGGAAAAATTCAGTAATATGCTCATTGTTAAAAAGCTTTTGCCTTTTGGGGAAAAGCTTTTTAATGTTCGGTTTTTGTTAGATACTTGCATTATAAAATTTAAACCTTGGCTAACACATATAAGTTGAATGATTGGTGCTTAAAAGCAATCACTGTTATTGTTTTTTGTTTTGCTCCTTTTGTAGCGTGCGCTCAGAACGCTGATGAAGCAAAAAAAATAGCAGCTGACCTCTCGGCAGAGAAAAATCCAAAAAAGAAGATGAGCCTGTATCTGGACCTGCTGAATGAAATAAGCGACTATGACTCTTTAAATACAGAAAAATACGTTAAGGAGGCTCATCAGCTTGCGGATAAGCTGAAGGATAGACGATCAAACGCCGAAGTGTACAGGCAGCATGGGCTTTTGTATATGGCATTCAATAATATCCCGAAGGCGTTACCGCAGCTCAACAAATCTTTAGAGCTGGCTAAAGCTGTTAACGACGCTATATTTGTAGGTGATATTTACAGTAACATATCAAATGCATACGGCCAGGTGCGTAATAATAAGCTTACCGACGAGTTTATATATAAAGCGCTAAAAGAATACCAATCTCAAAACTCAGAGTCCGATGTTGCTATCATCTATGCTAACCTGGGCACCAACTACAGCCGGCGCGGAGATTACACCCGCTCCGTAGAATATTTTTTAAAGTCAATAGCCATCCGCGAGCGTTTGCAAAATAATAGCGGCATAGGTTCTGCAGCATTTAATATCAGCATCACCTATAAATTTTTAAAGCGATATAATGAAGCCATAAAATACAACCAACTGGCTATTGAGAAACTAACGCTGGTGAAAAACGAGGGCATGCTGGCCTCTGCATATGCCGTAAAAGGTTCTTTATACCGCGAATTAAAGAAGTATGACGAAGCTATTACCTACATTAACAAGGCCTTGCCTTTGTTTGAGAAATATAACAATACCGCCGGCATACGTAACTGCTATGACAATATTGGCTTACTCTATGCCGAGAAAGAAGACTTTGTAAATGCCTTAAAGTACTTTGAGCTGTCTAAACAGATATCTGTTAAAGCTAACACACCTATGGGTATAGTTTCGGCCGATGTTAATATTGCGCAAACTGCTCTGGAGATGGACGATTTAAAAAAGGCGGCAGCTATTTTGGATGAAGCAGAACCGTTGGCTGAAAAGTATGATTTTAAAGAGGACCGTGCCGCGCTTTACCGACTAAGGCTTCAATATGCTATAGCGGTAAACGATAAGAAAGTAGCCAACCAAACCTTTAATAGTTATTTGGCTTTAAAGGATAGCCTTAGTAACAGCGAAATAAATAATCAGGTTAGCGAATTGCAAACCAAATATGAAACAGAAAAGAAAGACAATCAGATTAAACTTGATCAGCTTCAGCTGAAAAATCAGGATCTTGCCATTCAGCAAAAGCAATCAGAAATAGCCCAAAAAGATCAAACTTTGTTAATTAATCAGCTGGAAATAAAAAATCAGCATCAGCAAATGGCCAACCAGCTGCTGGATAATGAGCAAAAAGCGCAAAGTATTAAATCGCTGAAAGAGAAAAGCCGCATTCAGCAGCTTGAACTGGCCAATCAAAAACTTAAAATAAAGCAGCGTAATATCTTTATAGCAGCTTTCGGTATTCTGATATTGGCCGGTGCGGTAATAGCGTATGCTTTTTACAAGAGATACAAAGCCCGGCAGGAGGCCAAATTACTGGCCGAAATACATAAACAGCAGGAAATTGAAACCCGATCGTTGTTTGAAGGCGAACAGAAAGAGCGTATCCGCATTGCGCGAGATCTGCATGATAGTATAGGGCAGCTGTTATCAGTGGTAAAAATGAACCTGTCTAACCTGGGCCCCCAATATCAAAAGGATGCCAATTTAGATAATACAGTGGCTTTGGTTGATAAAACCATTACAGAGGTACGCCATATATCGCATAACCTTATTCCTGAAGAACTTAACTTTGGCTTGTTTGCAGCGTTGGAGGATATGGCCGACAAGATAAACCAGGCAGGTAAAACTACCGTTGTTTTAGCAATTCCGGATGAAGCAAGGGCACACCAGTTTGAAAAATCAAACGAGTTGTCTATTTATCGTATTGTGCAGGAGGCGCTGAGCAATATTGTAAAACATGCGCAGGCTACAACTATTGATCTGGCAGTGTTGCAGCAACCCAACGGAATGATCATCAGTATTAAAGATGATGGCAAGGGGTTTGACACCGGCAAAATAAAAACATCAAGCGGTATTGGTTGGAAAAACATTGCCGCACGTGTTAACATGTTAGACGGCGATTTGCAGGTACGTTCAGAAAAATTAACAGGCACACAAATAGAAATTACCATCCCTGCATGATAACCGAAAAAATCAATATCATAATTGCCGATGACCACCAGATGGTGATTGACGGCTTAAAAAGCCTGCTATCGGCAGAGGAAGCCTATGTTGTTGCATCCGAAGCCA
>Ga0247814_10000462_pt1 | contig 32552 bp, 27 predicted proteins | sample UWRJL179409R1_FD_179947 | JGI IMG/M metagenome (GOLD analysis project Ga0247814, IMG submission 179947) | Plant litter microbial communities from Arlington Agricultural Research Station in Wisconsin, United States - UWRJ-L179-409R-1 | ecosystem: Environmental > Terrestrial > Plant litter >... | reverse complement strand
TTGGGGTTGCCTTATTTTTCTGTAATACGCCGCTCTTAAAAGCTTTTGGTAACACCGGTATACTTCTTTATATACTTACCACAAGTGTAGGATATATGGCTTTAATGGTAGCCGGCGTGTGGATATCCCGCCTGCTGCGCACCAACCTTATGGACGATGTATTCAATAATGAGAATGAGAGCTTTCAACAGGAAACACAATTGATGCAAAACGAGTATTCGGTAAACCTGCCGACCAAATTTTACTACAAGGACCAATGGCATGGGGGATGGATCAACGTGGTCAATCCCTTTAGGGCGACTGCGGTACTGGGTACCCCGGGTTCGGGTAAATCTTTTGCCATTATCAATAACTTTATCAGGCAGCAAATTGAGAAAGGCTTTTCCATGTACATCTACGACTTTAAATTTGATGACCTCTCCACGATTGCCTATAACCACCTGTTACATAATACACAAGGTTATACAGTAAAGCCTAAATTCTATGTCATTAATTTTGACGACCCGCGCAGAAGCCACCGTTGCAATCCAATTAACCCTGAGTTCATGACCGATATATCCGACGCCTATGAATCGGCATACACCATCATGCTGAACCTGAACAGGAGCTGGATACAAAAGCAGGGGGATTTCTTTGTGGAATCTCCTATTATCCTTTTGGCGGCTATCATTTGGTATTTGAAGATTTATGATAACGGCCGCTACTGTACCTTTCCCCATGCCATAGAATTACTTAATAAAAAATATGCGGATGTGTTTACGATCCTGACTTCTTATCCTGACCTTGAGAATTACCTGTCACCCTTCATGGATGCATGGCAGGGCGGCGCGCAGGACCAGTTGCAGGGACAGATTGCATCGGCAAAAATACCTTTGTCAAGGATGATCTCCCCACAGTTATATTGGGTAATGACGGGCGATGATTTTTCCCTTGACATCAACAATCCCAGGGAGCCAAAAATACTCTGCGTAGGTAATAATCCGGACCGCCAAAATATTTATTCCGCAGCCCTCGGCCTGTACAACTCAAGGATTGTGAAACTCATTAATAAAAAAGGACAGCTGAAAAGTTCGGTGATCATTGATGAGCTGCCGACGATTTACTTTCGTGGCCTGGATAACCTTATTGCAACAGCCCGCAGCAACAAAGTGGCCGTATGCCTGGGTTTTCAGGATTACTCGCAGCTTACCCGGGACTACGGCGATAAGGAAAGCAAGGTGATACAGAATACCGTTGGTAATATCTTTAGCGGACAGGTAGTCGGGGAAACAGCAAAGAACCTTTCGGAGCGCTTTGGAAAAGTGTTGCAGAGACGGCAGAGCATGACCATCAACCGCAGCGATAAATCTACATCTATATCAACCCAGCTGGACAGCCTGATACCTGCCTCCAAGATAGCAACACTTACACAGGGAATGTTTGTAGGCGCAGTATCGGATAATTTTGACGAACGGATTGAACAAAAGATCTTCCATTCAGAAATTGTAGTGGACACCGCAAAAGTTACAGCGGAAGAAAAGTACTATCAAAAGATCCCCAATATACGTTCATTTATAGGTAAAGACGGGAAAGATACTATGAAGCGTGATATAGACGACAATTACCGTCAGGTAAAGCTTGATATTGTAAATATCATTGACTTGGAATTGGAGAGGATAAAAAATGATCCTGACCTGGCACACCTTTTACCTATACAAAATAAAAAATGAATGTAATATTATAGGGCTTTAGTCGGAATAAATCCGATTATATAAATAAAATTAATCATAAAAATATGTTCTAAAATTTTGTTTAAATCGGAATATTTCCGATTTTAGCATAAATTTTCAACATCATGGATTTTAATAGGAAGATAAAGGACTTTGCTAACGCACCATTTTCAAGGCAACTGATGCTGGAACTGCTTAAAGGTTACAAGCGTCCAAATGACAAGATCAGTGAGTTGGTAAAAAGCGGTAACTTGCTTACGCTGAAAAAAGGCCTTTATATCCCTGGAGCCAATGCAGGATTGCAAAGCCCTGAGCCATTCCTTATTGCCAACCACCTTTGGGGGCCAAGTTATGTTTCCCTTGAATCGGCATTATCTTTTTGGGGGCTCATTCCCGAACGCGTATATGAAACCAGTTCTGTGACCATGAAAGCATCTAAGTCATATAAAACGCCTAAAGGAAGGTTTAGCTACCGGAACCTTCCTTACCCGTATTACAGTTTTGGGATTCGGAGTGTGGAATTAGCGCCAAAACAGGTAGCCCTTATCGCCAGCCCGGAAAAGGCCCTATGCGACAAAATTATTGCAACAGCAGGAATTTCCCTGCGCAGCCCTGCCCAGGCAATGGACTTTCTGACTGAAGACCTCAGGATGAGCCGCGATAGTTTAAAAGGGTTTCATATAAAAACGATATCATCATGGGCAGAAGATGCCCCTAAAAGCAACAGCCTGCTCATGCTGGTAAAAACACTAAAAGCATTATGATTAAAGAGTGGATAGCGGAATATAAACCGCAGGATACTGAAGAAACACTTGCAGCACTTCGCGAAATTATGCAGGAAGTAGCCCTGGCAGGTTTGTCACGGACGGATTTTTTTGAAAAAGCCGCCTTTTATGGTGGTACGGCGTTACGCATATTTTATGGTTTGGACCGTTTTTCGGAAGACCTTGATTTCTCCCTTTTGGTACCGGATGCTGATTTCTCCTTCGAACCTTATTTTGAAGCCATCACCACGGAATTTAAAGCAATCGGTATGACGGTAAGCATACGTGAAAAAGAGAAAAAACATCAGACGAATACGGAATCCGCCTTCCTTAAATCAGAAACCTTATGGAAAGAACTGGTACTTGAAGAAATTGTGAAACAGGCAGGGATAAAACCCTCCAATAGGACAGTGACGATTAAGATCGAAGCAGACCGGCAGCCTCCACAAGGCTTCTCAACGGAAGAAAAACTATTGGTCAGGCCGTTTTCCTTTTATGTAAAGTGCTTTGACCTGCCCAGCCTGTTTGCGGGTAAAATGCATGCCCTACTGTTCAGGAAATGGCAGAACCGTGTAAAGGGCAGGGATTGGTACGACCTGGAATGGTATATCAAAAAAGGCATCCCCCTGGACCTACATCATTTTGCACTCAGGGCAAAGGATACCGGCGACTGGGATAAAGATTCAATTACACAGGAAGAAGTATTGGCACTGCTAAAGGAAAAGGTCAATAGCGTGTCATACGACTCAATCAGGGAAGATATTATAAAGTTCATAAAAGATGATAGTGTACTTAATATCTGGGGAGATAAATATTTTAATGACCTTATTCAAAAATTAAAATTTCAGTAATTGAAAATAACCAGAGGAAGGGAGTTATAACAAATAAAAATCTATTTTTGCCGCCTAAATTTAATTCCAATTATGAAAGAACTAATCGAAAAGCTAAACACAGAATTTGAAGCCTTTAAATCAGATGCAGAATTACAAGTTGAAAAAAGCAACAAAGCTGCAGGTACCAGGGCGCGCAAATCGTCACTTGACCTTGAAAAACTGCTGAAAGAATTCCGTAAAGTATCCCTTGAGGAATCGAAAAAATAATCAAAAAAGGCTTGCTGTGATTACAGCAAGCCTTTTTTCTTTTACCCTTTGCTACTTTTCAAAAGCAAAAGTGACCTCCGATTGTTCATTTAAGACAAGCCGTGCGGTGAAACGTTTACCGGATTTACTTTCCATGTCCTTTAATAAACCGGTCTGTTTCTTAGATACCAGGTTTTCAATCTGCTCAAAGGATAGTGTTATCCCACATATATTCCTGAATTGCAGCCACCCACAGCCGGCTTCCGGGCATTTAATCACCTTATCGGTTATTCGTAAATGCTGTTGGTTGCATTTGGGGCATAATAGCTCAGGGATGCCGTCCTGTTTAATTTGTGCGTGCAGCAATTCCGTCGTAACCTCCCTGGCATAGGCTTCTATATCATTTTGGAACAATGCAGTATCCAGCCATCCTTCTTCAATGCCCTGAAACGCGACTTCCCATTCAGCAGTCATGTCTGCCGATGCAATCTTTTTATCGGCAACAAGATTGTAAACACTTGCACCTTTAGCTGTTGGGACCATCGCCTTTCCTTTTCTTTCGATGTAGCCACGTCTCAGCAGGGCTTCTATGATACCGGCACGGGTAGCAGGCGTGCCCAATCCGGCGCTCCTAATAGCTTGTTTTAGTTTCGGGTTATCGGTATTGATTTGCACATGTTCCATAGCACTTAGCAGCCCGGCCTCTGTGTAAAGTTCGGGTTTCCTGCTCTGCTTTTCTAAAACAGAAGCACCTGTTATATGCAATATGTCACCTTCCTGCAGTTCAGGGATTTGCTCTATGACTTCATAATCATCAGTAAATTCTTCTTGTATAATGCGCCATCCGGGCTCCAGTACCTTTGACGACTTTGTTTTGAAATCGTAGTGAAGTGCCTGCAGGGTAATGGAGGTAATTTCCTTAATACAGTTTTCGGACACGGCTTCCAGTAAACGTGAGGCGATCATATGATATATAGTGCCTTCTTTTACTGTTAATGCCGAAGGGACTTTTTCAGTGATCAGCAATCCGTGATGGTCAGTTACTTTTGCCTCGTTAACAATATGCTTGTTCAGCCGTCCAAATTTTATTTTCGGGAGTAATTTCCCAAGGGAAGCATCACTTTGCAGTCCCCTTATCAATGCCGGAAGCTCAGGCCATAAGTCAGGTGTTATATACTTGCTCCCTGTACGCGGGTAAGAGATGAATTTCTTTTCATAAAGGCTTTGGGCGATTTCTAATGTTTCGGAGGCTGTGAAACCGAATTTACGATTAGCTTCCTTCTGCAGCCCGGTCAGGTCAAAGAGCAAAGGTGCCGGATCCTGTACCGTCTCTGTTTGCAAACTGGCGACGATCACCTGGTTTTTGCGTTGTATTGATTTTAAGGCATCTTCTGCAAGGGTCTTGTTATCCCAGCTAAGAACAGAAGAGCTTTTTAAATCAATAAATGATTTGGTGTGCTGCAACTGGAGCTGCCAGTATTTTTCCGGGTTGAATTGCTGGTTTTCGACGTACCTCATACAGATAAGCCCCAAAGTAGGGGTCTGTACACGCCCAAGCGAATACACCCCAAAACCGGCGGCGATACTGAGTGCCTGCGAGGCATTGATGCCCAACAGCCAGTCGGCACGGCTACGGGCGCGGGCAGCAAGGTAGAGGTTATCAAAATCGCTGCCCGGTAATAAATTGGCCAGCCCGTGTTTTAGTGATTTTTCGGTCAGGGAACTGACCCACAATCTTTTAAAAGGCTTCCCGCAATTGAGGTAATCATAGATGTAGCGAAAAATAAGTTCCCCTTCGCGGCCGGCATCGGTGGCAACAATAATACTTTCGCATTTAGCAAACAACCCGCCTATAATGACGAGTTGCTTTAAAATTCCTTTATCCGGCAGGAGGCGTTCTTTACCGGAGCCTTTTCTGGGGGTCAATAAAAATGGCGATGGCAGGATGGGCAGGCTGTCTTTCTCAAACCCCTTGATGCCATAATCTTCCGGCAAGCCTAACGCCACCAAATGGCCTAATGCCCAAGTCACGGCATAGCCATTGCCTTCAAGGTAGCCATCCTTTTTGACGGTTGCCCCGAACAGCGCAGCCAGTTCACGGGCCACGCTTGGTTTTTCTGCAAGTACTGTTATCATAATACATCGTTTAGCATTACATCTTTCTTCCCTTACTTTTTGCAGGGGTATCCTGTTGCTCCTGTTGCTTAGTCGCATCAGGATCTTTCTGTCCCGCTTTTATATTTTCCTTAGCTGTTGTTGCAGACTGCCCGGTTTTGGCATCCGCAGGCGGTGCCTGTGAAGCTCCGGCAGGCAGGGATTCCTCTTTTGATTTGGCAGGGTTATTAAAGGAAAAGCCCACCTTGCCGCTTTCACTATTGTAGGTGATATAGCCCTGGTACTCCTTCTGGTTTTTGTCTACAAGTCCACTTACATAAACCGTTAACCCGTCCTTTAGTTTGTTGTATTGGTCATCGGTAAGTTCCTTGCCCCTGAACTCCCTGGGCGCCTCGTCATACGTCCTGCCTTGTAATTGGCTCTGGGCAGGCTTGTTGTCAAAGAGGAATTCCACATAGCGCTTATCGGCGTTGAACTGTACCGTGGCATCGAAAGATTCGCCTTTCTTCGAGGTCATCCCTTCCAGCTGTAACGGTTTGCCTTCCTGTAAAATTTGTTTTTGGGCATCATCCAGTTTTACACCCTTAATCTCGTCGGGAATCTTGATCCATTCTGCCTTGTAGGCTACCAGCTCGTTGGTTTTACGGTCGACACTAATCACCGAAGGCATATTTTCACTCGTTTTCTGATTAAATAGGTCGACGACCCTGCCCATATTCCCGGTTGTCAGGAGGTTGTTTTTATCCTCTTTGGTAAATTCATGCCCAAAAAAGGGATAATTGAGATTGGGCTCTTTCCGTATGCCGTGCATGGCTACGACGACCTGTCCGGAATCATTGGTCTGCAGGGAGAGCCTGGCATCAAGTTTAGCTACGGCATCACCCATGGTCAGGGTAAGAGGGACAGTATCGTTGGTCTTAAACCCTTTTAGCAAGGGGTCCATCAGGTTCATTTTTTCAAGGCGCTCCTTGTTGATTCCTAAATTGGCAAGAGATTCCCAGTTCACCTGTTCCGGTTTGAATTTGTACTCGCTTGTTTCCTGTGTTGACGGTGTTGTTTCCATATTCTTATGATTTTTAATTTGATATTCAGAATTGATTGCATACCTGGACATTAGCTTTTGGGCATCTTTTCCGAGGTTGTCCAGGTGCGACTGGAGCTCCGTGGCTATATCTCTCCCTAATGCATAGGGTACACGGAAAAAATCAAAGCGGGTCGGCTCTTTGAGCTGGCGCATGAAGTTGCCGAAAAAGTTGGTGAAGAAGTCGCCGTTCCGCTCAATACGCATAAAGTCGGGCTGTTTCTTATCATCTATTGCCGCCGCTTTTACGGTGCCATCCTTTGAGAGCCGGGTAACCCCTTTAATGGTATTCTCCTTTTTATCCAAGACGAGCATCATTTCGTTGAGCTCATCGGAAGGGTCCGGTATGTGCACTTTATCTGCCATAGCGAAATTTTTAGATGCTAAAACTATCTTATGCTTTTACTGTAGTGGTTTCAATAGTAGTCGCACCGGCTGTTTGTCATCCTTTGGCATTGCGCAAGTGTTGCGGCGCGTGAAAACTCTCACGTATGAACTGGTGCACATCGGAAAGCTTGTAATAGAGTTTACCGGAGATAGTGTAGTACGGTAACCTGCCCCCGGAACGGTAGCGTTGCAGGGAACGCGCGCTGATCTTTAGCATCAGTAGCACGTCCTGGTTGTCCAGTAATTCTTCGCCATCAATACTATTGTGGCGTTGTTCTACCTGGAGTATTCTTTCCGCAAGCAGGTCAAAGCGCTGCATTACACGTTCCATCCAGGCGTTAAATTCCATTTTGTCAATGTTCATGGCACTACGGTTTTGAATTAATACTACCGCCAAGTTTGTGATTATCGAAAACTTTATCTGCCAAGTTGTGCCAATTGGTGCGCACTTTTTTTAGTACAGGCATAAAAAAAGCAGTACACGTGGGTACTGCTAAGTGAATTTTGTAATGCTATAAGCTCTTATCCATATAGTGTTCAAGCGAGTCTTTCAACTGGTCGATAAAGAGTGTACGCCGTCCGGCCCGGTCTTTCATTCTGTGAAAGGCATGGTGGATGTCGCCTAATGGCGTTTTAAACAACCCCTGAAAAATGAGGCCTACTTTACGCACCCCGATCTTTCCATGTGAGATTACACCCGATATATACAGGGCGTAGATAAGCTCAATAAGGGCATTCTTTGTCCCTGTCCAGCATAGGTCTTCAGGGAGGTCAAGCAATCCGGTCTGGACGGGATTGTCAGGGTCTACACGGGATAGTAAAAAGGCATATAGCAGGTCATGTGCTAAAATACGGGCCACCAGGTGGTCATAGTAGGTTGAAAAGTGGGGATCCATTTCAAAGTAAAAAATGTCAAGCCCATTAATAAAATGCAGCTTGTCCCGCTGAAAAAATTCGGTATCCTTATCCGTTCTTCCGGAGCGGTAGTAACGGTAGAAATCCATATCGAGGTGCCCGGCTTTATCCTGCTTCAGGAGCTTTAGCTGTCCTGAAAAATATTTACGGTACATTTTTCCTCCCTGGACCGGGCAGGTTGTTTCAATGCGGTACACATCATTATAGAAAATGAGTTTGCCCATGACCTGCGGTTTCACTTCCCTGAAAAACCCGATTTCTTCAATACTGTCCGTAAACGGTACTTCACTGAGATGCTCCTTGAGTGCACACAGGGCCTCGTGTAAAAAAGTGATCATGCTTCCGGCCTGGTCAATTACATTGCCTGCGGCTATGGACAGTTCCTGCTCCCTTGTGCTTATGTCTGAAAGTATCTTCCTGTAAAATGCAGATTGTACCATACCTAATAAGTTTAAGTACACTATACCGGCGTACCGGTGCAATTGAGTGTAGGAGTTGACGGCTTGCCATAAGCTAATTAGCCTTGGTAGTCCCTTCGGTACGCGTTCGGTGTCATCGTGGTATGCTTTTTAAAAAAGCGGCTAAAGCTTCCGGAAGATCCGAAACTTAATTGTTCACTAATTGACTCAATGCTGTCATCCGACGTTTCCAATAAATACTTAGCTTCGCTGGTAATGACATCGGCTATACACATCCCGACTGTTTTTCCCGTAACCTCTCGGACGGCTTTGTTAAGGTATCCCGCAGTAACATAGAGTGCATCAGCATAAAATTTCAAGGCATGTTCATTGCGGAAATGCTGCATGAGATGTTTTAAAAACTGCATAGCCAATGACTCCTTTCGGGTATACTTTAACGCTCCGGTATTCATACTGTTATTGTATTGCCAGCCCGCCTGCAAGACAAGAAGGCTTACGGCGGCAGCAAATGATGGTTTCGAGAAACGGGAAGGGCTTGACCGTGTCCCGTAAAAATAGTGCAGTAATTTCATGATACGCAGCATGACCGCCCTGTCAAAAGTATCGGGAAACAATTTAACGGCCCCACTACTGACAAATGCTTCTATAAAATTAAAAAATAGTTTGGTGCCCATGATAAACTGCCATTGAACTTTGACGATATAGCACAAAACTTTCTTACCGTATTTCAGTATCTCGTGATGCTGTTTGCTGACGGCGACAACAAATTCTCCCGACGTACAGGAAATACGCTTTCCATCAATTTTCAGGGTAAAAATCCCAGCCTTGACAAAAATGAATAGAAAGCAACCGGGCGATACGATCCTTTCAGTCGTTATAGGATCACTTCCACTTCCAATGTATAGCACTTCAGCGGGCATTTGTCCTAAACTAGGTTCCATAAACGGGAAATTTAGAGTTAGTAAATAATGCCAGGCAACGTCTTGTCACCCGACATTAAAGTCAAAATAGCTAAAGGGGTACAAGTTCATACTCTCCGATCCTTGTAATGAGGGTATATTGGACAGCCAGGTCAGTGCTTACCAAAGCGCCCGCAGTTGCCGCCACGATATTACCCACTGATGTTTCCCAGTCGGTATCTTCACAGCATTTATTGGAAAGGGAGTGCCGGGCAATGGAAGTAACCGTTAACAGCGCATTTTTGTCGGTAGCGGTCAGGGTTCCCGACCCACTGATGGTATTTTCCAGACTGACGATTTCAGGGTAAATTTCTTCAAAAGGTTTTGCTTTAAGGCTGTTAAAACCGTCAACGAAACCGGAAAGCAGGTCGCGAGCTTCTGTAGAAAGTGATGACTGCTCTAGGATTACTGCTAATGTCGCTTTAGGCGATTGGATACTCGCTGTTAGCAATGCTTCGGTAGTATCATCCGGCGCTGTTGTCGTAAGGGTTGTTGTGCCCGTGAGCGAATTAACAAGAGTAATCACTGCCGCAAGTGAATCTAAGTTGTAATTGCCGGATTGGTATTCGGATAGTGTACTTCGATAGTTTTCGCCTGCAAAATCTATTGGGTTCGATTTGTTTCCTGCCACTATAGCACCTAATCGGGAACTTGCAGTGACGTCTTTTGTATTGGGATCGAATGTTTCCGGGCTATCCTCAGATGAACAGGAACATAGTAGGGCTACAAGCAGTAGTCCTGCGAAAGGAAGATTTACTTTCTTCATGGTTGATAAATTAAAATGTGACTGATTCAGTAATCAGTTCATTTACCCGGGTAAGACAAACTGGTTGCCATGTTACTGGCATATTGGCTTTTGAATTCAATCGCAAATCTATAGGCAAGCATAACACATTGCAAATCATTGAGTTTGGTAATTCGCATTTAAGACTGTGGATTTTCGGAAAATCCACAGTCTTAAATTTTGTTAAAATAGCCGTATTTGGTAGCATTTTGGCTACATTTGGTATGCCTCCCGTTCACATTTCTGCCTTACTATCGCTATGTTCTAAATAGTCCGAGTATTAACTATTTATCTTTTTCAAATGGCAGTAAATAAATTTTCAAAGGCAACATTATTTTGTGTGATCACACTAATAATGTCAGTATCCGTGTGTGCTGCTCCCATTGATTCCCTTGACCGTAAGGATTACAGGTATCTTTTTTCAAGGATCAGGCAATCAAAGGATAATACAGTTTTACAAAAGGTATATCTCGAATCATTCCTCAAAAAAGCCAAAGCGGAAAAGGACTGGGAACTCCTCGTGACAGCCTACAAAAATTATGTAGACTGCACAGATAGCGAACTCAAGATAATGTATACGGACAGTATGCTTATTGTGGCTAACAGATCCGGAAGCGACAAATTAATTGGTTCCGCGTACCTCTCAAGGGGAATTGTATTTTATGGCCTTAAAAGGCACGAGCAGGCGCTTGAAAATTACCTGGCGGCAGGTCCCTTCATAGAAAAGTCGAACGATGATTACCTAAAATACAAGCTGAAATATAACATAGCACACGAAAAATATTACCTCAAGAAGAATGAGGAGGCTATTCAGCTCTTTAGTTCCTGCCTGGAATATTTTAAGGAAAATAACCCGCGGGCGTATCTCAATACACTGCATTCCATAGGGCTTTGCTACAACAGCGAAGGTAATTATGGAAAGTCGGAAGCAATGGTAACTTTGGGCTACCGCGAAGCAAACCGCCTTAATAACCACGACATGGATTGCTATTTTTTGCACCTTGATGGGCAAAACCAATATTGTAAACGGAATTATGCGCTGGCTATTCAAAATTTGAAAAAGTCCATTCCCGCCATTGAGGAGCAAAATGACTACGCCAATGTAGCAGTGGCCGATTTTTATATTGCCAAGAGTTACTGGGCGATGAAAAGGTACCGGGAAGCAGTGCCTTATTTGAAGAGAGTTGCTAATGTATTTGATGAACGGGAATACATCCGCCCCGACCTTAGGGAGAATTTTGAACTCCTGATCCGGTTTTATAAAAACCAGAATCAGCCTAAAGAGGTTTTGTTTTATGTGGACCGCCTCCTGAAAGCGGATAGTATCCTAATCAGTACGCACGACCATCTTTACGACACCATCCATAAGCACTATGATACCCGTACGTTAGTTCAGGAAAAGCAGCGTATGGAACAACTTTTGGCTAACGAGCGTTCCATGAAAAGTATACTTAAAGTAAGTTTAGTGGCAGCTTCCGTTACTGTAGTGCTATTAACTATATGGCTGATCAACCGAAGGCGGCAGGATCGTATCTTCAGGAAACTTTTAAGTGAAAATAAAAAAGAGGCACCCAGGGTAGAAAAGGATATACCCCGTGAACTGGACATTGCCCCGGATACCGTAACTAAAATAGTGCGGCTGCTGGAAAAATGGGAACAGGGCCTGAAATTTCTTGAAAATGACATCACTCTTCCTACCCTTGCAGTGTACCTGGAAACAAATGTCCGTTACGCCTCAGACATAATTCTCTTTTACCGGCATAAAAAGTTTTCAGAGTACATTAACGATTTGAAAGTGGATTATATTATTGAGCAGCTCAAAACGGACAGGCATAAGCGTATGTATACCCATGATGCCTTAGCGAAGGAAGCAGGGTTCAGCACAACACAGCGCTTTGTTACGGCTTTTAAAGCACGCACGAAGCTATCACCGAATTATTTTAGTGCTAAGATTAAGAAAGAGATTGAAGACAAGGACAGGTAAAGCATTAGTAAGCAATATATTGGTTTAGAATATCGCCAAGCTTATTTGCTAATAGTATAGTACCATAAATACCTTCCTCATCTTGCTTGTAGTAATGACACTGTATATAGTATAATCCGGTTCCCTTAATTTCATAGGGTTCCATTGCGTCAATTGTGATCTTATGGTTACCGGAAATATGTTCCAGTTCGGTACCTAAAAGGTAGCTGCGTTCTATAATTTCTTTTTCGCAATCGTGGAGTTTCATAAATGTATTTACTTGCAGTAATGCAAAAATAAAGCAAAAAGTAAACATTCGTATAATGTTAATTTGTTCAGTTGGAAGCGGCTGGTGCCCGCGCCTGTAAAGCTACCCTGAAGCTGTCAAAACTTTTCATGGAATACATGAAATTTATATTGCAGAAGGAACAAAATAATTCTTACAGGATGCCCTTTGAGTGATCAATGGGCTTTTTAGGCGACTGCCGGGCTCTATGCTTTATCTTTTTCTTCGAAAAGGATACCGCCCCAATCCCTGTCGCGTTAACAAATTTATAGTAAATTGCTGTAGACTTCCGCTAGGTCTTTCAATTTAAAAGTATTTTCGTCATGTTTTTCAATTTCTATTCGTGAAACGCTTCTACCAAATTTATTGCCCTTCTGTAATTCTCCGCTCATAAATAATTTATCATTGTGGTTTTCATAGAGAAAGTTTACCAACTCTAAAAATTCAGGATTTTCTATTATAAAAGACTTGTCTTCATTGAGAACACCACAATTTTTTCCATTAAAAAAATATTTGCCTATAACTATAGATTTTACACAGTCTTTTGAATAATAAACTTTTCGCTCCTCTGTGCCTGAATAGTCAGTAGATCCTGGATAAACTGATTTGAAAGGGATTCCCATATCAGATTTATAGATTGCCAGTCTCCATTCGTCTTCATATTTCCATTCTGATCTTTTCACATTTGTCATATAGAGAAATGAAACATCCGGTGTTGAAAATCCTTCTTGGAATGTGTCTATTGTTTCAAGTTCGTCAACATATTGGATAGGTCTAAAACAATAATTTTTAATATCTGGGTTATGCTTCCTTAAATTATTTATTAAGCATTTTTTATCTATTTCAATTGAAAACCCACTTTCAGAAGAATAGTGCGACCACATTAAAACATTTACAGGCTCAGTTGTTAAAGAGATCAATCCAAAATTTCTGGAGAAAATTTCGTAAAAGAATTTTTTAATATTTAAAAATGAGTCCTTCTTATCTTCTTCAAAAATTTCATTATAATTGTATTTTTCAAATTCTTCTGGTTTTAAAAATCTTTTATAAAAACCAACATAACGTTCTTTAGTTATATTTTCAAAATTTAGAAGCAAATCTGAACTGTCAATAGAATCATTAAAGGAATAAGGATGTGTCGCAAATAAGTAAGAATTTTTCAATGCGTCCAGGCTATATTTGCTGTTTGAATAATACTTAAAAATAGATTCCGGTTCAGGAATAACAGGATCTGTAATGACAATGTGATTGCCGTCAAGAATATATGTAAAATTTTTGTATTGATATGATTGTTTCATAAGTGACGTTTATTTTATGATAATATTCAAACTTTTTTTAGATCAATGAGTATATCTATTAGTTATAAAACGGAATGATTTTTTTGTTGGAATAAACTAGGAATTTTTAGTTCCTTTCAATATGACTATTCCGGTTTATTTCTATCAAGTATGTCTAAAACTTCAAAAGCTTCCAAGCAATTATTTTTAGATTGCAGGAGTTGTTCAGCCACAGTTTCAATTGTATTCCATTGACGATTTACTATCTTATTGGAAAATTCGATTAATTTCTCCTTTGTTATAGCTACAGATGGGTCAGCATTATTAATTAACTCATCAACATTATTGTAATCATTCATCGAGAAGCTGATATTAGGCTTAACATTGATTTTTTTACAGTAAATTTTCTCAGCCTCAAATCCTGAATAAAAAATTATCGCAGCATCTATTACTACTTCAGGGTCTTTCATGATAGTGGTATCTTGGCCTTTTCCCATGGCATTTATTTTTTTTTTGCTAAGGCTTACAAAGGTTTCACCAGTGGTGTCATAGTTAATACAAATTTTGCCAACAAGAGAATGATAACCTGAAAAATATGTAGTAACAACATGCGCTGCTTCATGTAAAGCAGTTAATCTTTTGATATCTTTTTCCTGTATCGGGCCTGATTTTTTAGACCCGAGTTTTCCAATCCAATTTTTTAATTTTTCAAACATCATTTTATTTTTATAGATTATAATACTCATATTCTGAAAGCAATGAAAGAGCTGTTTAAAAAGAGATCAAAATTTTATAATAAATTTTTATGGCATGAATTATAAAGAGTTTATTTACCGAAAACAGAGAAACAATCTTTTTTATATTTATCCTCAATTTGCTCAATAATTTCCATTGAAATACCTTTAATATCCGGAAAAACTGATCTATGGGATATTTTTAAAGTTTCTTTCAGTTCCTGTTTTATCAAAGATCGACAGGAATTTGGAATGAATATTTTCACTGTTTTTCGATTGAAGATATCATAGTATTCATAAGGCTTGTAAGCCCTTCCAAAAAGTAAAAAAACTCCTTTCTGACTAATAATTCTTGAATCTTGGTTGTCGGTTTCAATACATAAAGGTAAATCGATGTTGGAAAGTACATCAATATCAATATTATCAATATTCAAAATTTGGTCTTTAAGATTCACAAATATGTTTGTGTTTTCATTTGTATAAATTGGATCAATTATATGGACTGAGGCGCCAAGATCACTATCCCCATCTTTTTCAAAATAATCTTCAATCTCCTCATCACAATCTAAAACTTTATCTTTTTTGAGGTTAGCAACAGCGAAATAAAGGGCTATTAATTCATCTTTTGAAAAGTCCAGTAGCCGGGTTGGTATATCATAGTGTTGCATAATGTAGAGGTAGTCTACTAAATTATAATTTTTAGTTTTTTCGGGATAGAACTGGCTATACTGTTCTATAAAACTATCAATTGCTGCCAAATCAGATTTCATTATAGCTTCTGATTTCCTGTAGTATCTCCCATTAATTTCACGACCGCTGTATTCTAATCCAATCACGCTTTTTTCTCTAAAAAGAGATGGCTCTAACAAATACGAAGCGCTGCTCATCCCTCGGTACCATAAACTTTGTTCTGTAGATTTTAGATTGTTAATGATTGTAGAGTATTCATCTAAATTTTTTGCAACAAGCAACTCCATAAATAATTTGGTATTTGATTTTTAATAATCTTTCTATTGTTCTCCAACCATTTTAATAGTTAAAAAGCTTTTTAGGGTGTAACAAATTAGACTTTTTTGAATTCTAATTATAAAATAAAAAAGCAAACATTATTGAAATAGAAAAAGCAATTCCGAGTAAAAATGTTATTCTCAAAATTTTTTTCGCCAAAAGTTGCTGCTTATTAAATTTCATTTTTAATTTCTCGTTGCTTTCTCTGATTTCTAAATCTTGTTTTGCGGAGTCATTTATATTACCAAGAAAATAATTTTTGCTTGAATCTTTTTGCATGGAAACAATAATAAAAAGAATAGTCAAGCCGAAAGAACAAATTGAGGCAACAATTAAAACTTTAATAATATTTGAAAGACAAGAATTGCTAAATGCGAGGACAAAAAAAGCCCCGATGATTCCTGTAGACAATGACAAAAGTTGCTGATTTAAATCTCTGGATATCTGTCCGGCTTTATCGTGAAACTTCTGTGAAAGTGTATCTGAATTATTTTCTGTTTTGTATTTTGATTCTTCGGTATTTCCCATGGTTTAGTTTTTGAAAAGTTTATTAGGCTTAGCATTATATAATATGCATTTAATGAGTTTCAAAACTGTTAAGTATAGTTTTAAATTTCATCGAACAATATATCTCAAACAAATATAGTTCCTCATCATTATCAACGCTTATCCAAGCAATTTTTTGTTTTTGAAGGAATTTTTTAATTGGTTCAACCTCGCTATAAAAGTTTAAATCTTTTCTGGTTTCCTGATGTTTAGTTTTAGTTGTAAACTCATATCGTAATAAGCCTAATTTATATGCTAAAGTTGAAGTATTGTGGCTTTTACCCTTCAAATGTTGGCAAATCCGACCTACAACTCCTTTTGATATCCCTATATAAAAAGGTTTATCTTCAATCAAGAAAAAATAGATTCCTTTAAAATCGAATTTCCTATTTCCGTCTTTGGTTATATATTCTCTGCAAACATTTTGATTTATTTTATTTTCAAGAATTAATCTTCTTAGGATAGTTTTTTGCCCCTTACCCAAGCTAAAATAATCTTCAATCAAAATAGATTCATTTCCGAAATCAAAATTTGAAATTTTATTTTCAAATTTATTTACTAAATCAAAAAATGAAACATTTAAATCCCTTTCCTTTTGGATTGAATTGATAAGATATTCTTCGAAATCTTCTTCTATACGCATATTTTTATATTAGATTGTGTGATTAAAATGATCGACGTACCGTGAAAAATATTTATACTCCTGTTGGCTGTCCTTCCAACTATTTATATCATCGCTTCTTCAATTTCGTTTTTCCATTTATTAAATCCGTTAATCGCGTCTGAATAATCGTGATAAATGCGTTTGAAATTTTTGCCTGCCTTTGATAAATAATCCAACCTGCCTGAACTTTTAATGCTTGTAATAATCCCATCAATTTTTAATAGTTGAGTTTTCAAAGCGCGAACGTCGCCATCTTCTTGCCATATGTAAGTAGCTTCAGTAGTATTGAGAGTTTCCCAAACAATATGAAATTTACTTTCGCCCTGAATCAAAAAGATAAAAGAAAAAGGTTTTAGTATAAATCTCAGCTTCATTATAGAAAAAAAATGCTTATCAGAAAGGAATCGCAATTGCCTGTAATGCTTTGTATTGGATATTTTGAGTATGTCTTCCAGGAATGATTTCTCATCTTCAAAAAAAATATCTGCCTTTACTTTATTATCAGTTAGCAAGCCGAATAAGTCGTCGGCAGTCAATAAGGTTTTCTGCATCTCTTCTTCAAACTTCGTATCCACGATGATTTTAACAATTTCTAGTTTGACATCTTCGATAAGTTTATCATCTATACGGTCGATATCAGCCGAGATAACCTGTATGTCATTAATTTCTTGGTTAACTATAATTGCCGTAATATCAAATTGGAATTTCTTTGCTTTAAGGACATTCCCAAAATAATTTTTTACGGCATCAAATTCTTCCCGGATGTGTTGGTTATAAACACGAAACTCTACAGGAAGTTCGATATTTTTAATTATTTTTTCAAATGAAACATAACCGGATCTGAAAGTAATGCTATCCACTGGGATGGAGACTGATTCTTTAATGATTTTTGGAAGCACTTCATAATTAACTGCCGGTATATCTGTTACATGTCTTTCCAATGTGGAAGGGGAATATGTTGCTTTAGTTTTACTTGATTTTACAGTTTTAAACACTGCTGTTGTGTCTATACTTCTAAAGCCTATTTTTTCTACTTGTGCTAACTCATGTGCATAAGCAAGTTGATAAGCAGGGAATGGTTGCTTGTATGAATTATAAAATAAAATTTCGGCAAAAATTCGTTTATCAGTAAGATTGTAATTTAAAACTCTAATTATCCATGATGCTACGTAAATGGATTTATTAAAAAAATCAGGTACTTCGAGTTGGTCAAAATGAAAATAAATCTTATCTGTTAGATACGCCTTATCGTTTTCGAAATTAATTATTAGTTCTATTCCTGTCATTTTATTAAACAATTTTTGACAACACATTCATACCCTAATCACAATTTATCTTTTCTTCATTCGTGCAACCCAATCCCTTATCTCTTCATTCTCAGCAAATGAAAGTGGATACTTCCTAATAGCTACAACTTTTTTCCCACCGGGTACTATTTTTGAAGTTGTGGCAATCATTCCCGCATTTGCACCTTCAAATTCAATATCCGAATAAAATGATTTGACCGTTTCAATTTTTACATCATTGCCGGATTTATGTCTTTTGCATTGAATTAGGATAAGAGGTCTTGATGTGTCCTTTTCATCGTAAATACGTAAGTCTACACCTCCATCATTAGATCCTGGACCAAGTACTACATCGTAGCCGTCTCTTTTAAAAAATTCAGCGGTCAGTCTTTCAAAGTTCCGCCAATGCATATACTCCAGCTGTTCGGGATGAGCCTCCAAATAATTGATATATTTTTGATCAATAAAGGCCTGTTCACTTAAAGGGATATGTTCTTTTGCAAATAAATCATTTAGGGGAATCCCACCGTCCCATAGAATTTCTTCTGCGGGCAATACCGTATTTGATGCTTTTTGCGTATGCAATATAGATTGTAACACATCCAGTATTATTTCCAATGGGGCGATTTTCTCTTTAATTATTTGATCAACAATTGGCGTCGGATCTATTAAAGAAGGTTGATCTGGATTATGAACTTCAGCCATTAATTCAAAAAAACGTTTATGAACCTTCAACGGGTCATACCCACTTTCAATCCATTCAGAATATTTATCAACATTCCACGAGAAAAATGGCGCAAAGTCCTTATCTAGTTCTCCTAAACTTTTTCTTGCGGAAAAGCAAAACCCATCAAATTCTTCGGATCGAATCCTGACAACATGCCCTTTATTTTTTTCATAGTCTTTAAAATTATCTGAGTAAGGAAATTCATTACTTAAAATTTCGACTAGTTGCCTATCACTGATAACAATGCCCGTTTTTATTACGACGACATCAAGAATCGTATTAATTAAACTTTCTATCCTTAAGACCACTGCTCCCATCATCAAATTATTTACTAAAATTCTGAACACTAAATCCTTTTTACAAAACTTTAAGCAAGACGGAAATTTGAATATTAACTATTTCCTAATTAATCTTACTCCTATACAAAATTTATAAAGCCATAATTATCCAGTAATCAGGAAATTCTTTTTCAAGGACGGCCTGTTTGAATGCCTCGGGATTAAGTTCTCCCTTATCTTTATAATAAATAACTGCATAAAATATTTTATAATCTGGGTCATCTGTATAATTATTTGCATCAACTTTTAACTCATTAAGGAATTTCTCTGGGTTTTGGCCTTTCCTGATGAATTTATATTCTACGGCTGAACTAATCTCAGGTATCAAAATATCGGGTTGATAAGTTCCAAATTTTTTTATGAATCTAGCTTTATTTAATTTCTTTGTTTGGGGATATATAACTTCGGTAAACCACTTAACAGGAGTGTAAATTGAAGTTTCGTTGGTAACATTTACGTTCGTTTTACTGATTATACTATTGGTATTTTCCAGAATAAGTTTGAGTTTATTTGTTTCAAACTTTTTCATCTGGTCAAAATTAAACTCGTGGAATGCAGATAAAAAATCCCTGAACTCGTCATGTATTATTAAAGAAGGTTCCGAGTCATTGTAGCGACCTGCATAACTTTCTAAAGTAAGTTTTTCACTTTCTATAGTCTTTGCAAATTTTTTTACAAACATAGTTCGATATAATGGTAAGTTTTTTAATTCAAGGAAGAGGCAAATTTTAAAAAACACTTCACGGGTACCGTAATAGAGATAAGTTCTACTATCTTCTTCCAAACTCCGTATAAAGTCATTTCGGTCGGAAGGCTCTTCATTGTAAGATGGAATTACAAAATCTTCGAAGAAATGAAACTCAACAGTACTTAGCGCTCTTTGTATGTCTTTAGCTAAATATTCAATTTCTAAATTTTTCGTCATGCTATTATTACAATAATCTTTACTAAGGATTTATCTGTTATTTATTTGGAGTTGGATGAAACAAGCGTTTCAATTCACTAAAATTATAAAGTAAGAATGAATTATATTTAGGCCAACAAGTACAATTGAAAAAGTTGTGTTTGTGTCTTAACTCTTTAGTGACATCGCCAAAATTGTTTGCCAGTAAAATAGAATCAATTTTCTCAGTTAAAATATCTGCTAAAACCTTTTTTTCATTATTATAATTTACTACTAAATTTGGATTATCTAATATAAACCTATTTGAATACGGAAGAAGAGGTAATTTACCGTTTATATCCTTCAATATAAACATAGATCCTACATCTTTCAATTTATTGCCCTTTCTGTAGTTATCATCAAATTGATTTAAATCTGAATAATACCTATCGTTTTCTAATGGATATTTATCCCATTTAGAAGGATTAACTTTAGTTATCCTTATTGTCTTCACTAAATCAGATTTTAATATATCAAGATCAAAAGAGAATAAAAATGGTCCATAGTTATTAGGGCGCCTAAATTCTGTATGTATATCTATTGCATCAAGAAAAATATCGTCCCAGATACCATATCTCTTATCTTTATTATCAGTATACTGTGGAGTTTGGAATAGATTATTGTCTTCCACGTACTTTCTTGAAAGAAGATTTTTTTCATTTAGAAATGTAATCGATGTGGAAATTGTATTGGCGTGAAATAAGTTATTAATGCCTTTCTTTGACAAAATTTCATACAAATCATTTTTATCAATATCGAATTCAGATGCCATATATAACTTTAAGATTGAAAATAGAAATTTAGAACTAGCCACGTGAGGTGCAAGTAAAAATACCAAATTTAAAGAAATGTTAAAATACCTATTAATAGGTATTTTTATAGAATAAAAAAAAGATGCTCTTACATCTCAATCCCACAATTTTATTAATCTATGGTAAAGATTTTTGAGGATCTGCTTTAAATTGTGATAATTCCAATTCTGTAAGTGAATCATATACTTTTCCAAACTCGACTATTGAAAATCCCATAGCTTTTACTATTTGAAATATAGTGGTTCCCTTTGAAGCCTTATGGGCATTAAAAATATCGGATACTGTAGCTTTACGAAAATCTGCGGCAGCAGCAATATCCTCATAACTTTTAATTTCAGTGTTTTTTGCACTAATCTCCAAAAGCTTACGAAAAGTAATTGCCGTCTTAATTTTTATTATTTGCTCTAGTTCCTGTTTCACAATGCAATTAACAATTTCTGAATAAATTTATCGGTACGCTTTGGCGTACCGATAAATTTTAATATATTTGGCTCGGTACTATGATAAACGTATCGAATTTGTTAAATTTGCGATTCTTCAAATATTACTATTAGAAGCATTCGCTTAGAATCTCGCCTTAGGAAACTGGTACTTTATTAGGAACGAGAATATAAGTGCAAATGCTCACGCCATATGGCGTGGGCTCACTTATTGTTCCATGGTATACCAGTACCTCTAAGGCAATAGCTGAGTTTAAACCCGCGCCTCCTTTTTAGGGACATAACCTCTTAGCGTATTTTCTTTGCGTATTACTTCTTGTCAGTATTGGTTTCGCATACAGTATTAATACGTAATCTGTTATGCCTATGGTTTAATTTTTCATAGTTAAGTTGCCCGGCCTGTACTGGTATTCCTCCTTCGAGTTAGTTAGAGGAAAGGTCGGGTTTCTTATTTTCATTTAGGTACATAAAAAAGCCCTCTGATAGTTTGGAGACCGACAGAGGGCATAGACCAATAAAACCGTTTGTTTCATTTAATCTTAACCAATGTTATGAAATTTATTTCAGCTAACAATGGGCTGAGGGTGCTTTTCTATTCTCTTACTTTAGCATCTTTCCCTTGTAGTGCCTTAGCCCGGGCACATGCTTCACCGTATGATGAAGCTGTTTTTCAACAAACCATTTCTGGTACTGTTTCAGATAGCTCAGGGCCGTTGCCTGGGGTTATCGTTATGGTAAAGGGCACAACCCGATCCACAATTTCAAATAGGGAAGGTAAGTTTGCCATTACAGCCACTGAAGACGAGGTACTTATTTTTTCATTCACGGGTTTTAAAACTGTTGAAGTTGCTGTAGGGGGACAAACTGTTTTCAACATTACGCTTCATGAAGATGCTGCCCAACTCGAAGAATTGATCATCAATGCCGGGTACTATAATGTGAAGCAGAAAGAAGCGACGGGGAGTATTGCACGTATTACGTCCCTAGATATCGAAACACAGCCGGTAACCAACGTATTGGCAGCAATGCAGGGCCGTATGGCGGGTGTACAGGTTACGCAAACCACCGGCGTTCCCGGCGGAGGTTTTGCCATAAAGATAAGGGGCACCAACAGCCTCAGGCCGGATGGGAATGATCCGCTTTACATCGTCGATGGCATGCCGTACAACGCAGCGTCCTTCGGCGCTGTTAACTCGGGCATGATTCTTCCTGGCGCAGGGGCCAACCCCCTCAATAGCCTTAATCCTTCCGATATAGAAAGTATTGAAGTGCTGAAAGATGCCGATGCTACTTCAATATACGGATCGAGGGGCGCAAATGGTGTGGTGCTGATAACCACAAAAAAAGGAAAAGCCGGGAAAACAGTATTTAGCGTGGATAGTTACACAGGGTTTGGCTCAATAACAAAAAAGCAAAATCTCATGAAGACAGCTGAATACCTCGCAATGCGCAGGCAGGCATCCTCCAACGACGGATTTTCAGAGTATCCAGCGTATGCGTATGATATTAACGGCACGTGGGATCAGGACAGGTATACCGACTGGCAGGAAGAATTGATTGGGGGCACCTCAATGATAACGAATATCCAATCTACGGTTTCAGGGGGCAGCGAAAATACCCAGTTTCTATTGAGCAATACGATATACAGAGAAACAACCGTTTTTCCGGGTGATTATGATTTCCGTAAAGTAGCCATTAATTTTAACCTTAACCATGCCTCGGAAGATAAGCGGTTCCATCTTTCCTTTTCCGGTAATTATGTTGCCGACCGCAACAACCTTCCGGCGACTGACCTGACATCCAGGGCGCTGACACTGGCTCCCAATGCACCGGCACTTTATAATACTGATGGCAGCCTAAATTGGGAAAACTCATCATGGAGCAATCCCCTGGCTGCCCTGTATGAACCCTATGAGAATAAAAACAGGACACTGATTGCCAATGCCGCGCTGCGTTATGAAATAGCGCAAGGGCTGGAAGTGAAGGTTGCCTTGGGGTATACCGATAGCCGTTTTAGGGATACTAAGGCGACACCTTCCACGATTTATGACCCCGCGTATGGCTTGGGAAGTGAATATTCCTCCCTTTCACTCAACACGGTGGAGTCTTCCGCCTGGAATTTTGAACCACAGCTCAACTACAAAAAACAGTTGGGGAAAAGTACAATACAGGCACTGGCCGGAATGACATTCCTCGAAAGGAAAAGCCTTCAGGAGGGATTGTTTGCCCAGGGCTTTTCAAGTAACAGCCTGATCTACAATCCGGCAATGGCTTCGCTGGTGCTCCCGTCACCCACCAATGATACACAATACAACTACAATGCGGTATTTGCACGCCTGAATTATGATTTTGATGGACGGTATATATTGAATATCACGGGCCGCAGGGATGGTTCCAGCAGGTTCGGCCCCGGAAAGAAATTTGCGAATTTCGGGGCAGTCGGGGCAGCATGGGTTTTCTCAAAAGAAGCCTGGGTTTCCGAGACGGTGCCGGTACTAAGCTTCGGTAAACTGCGCGCTAGCTATGGAACAACAGGAAACGATCAGATTGGGGATTATCAGTTTCTTAATTTATACGGCTTCTCGGGCAATAATTACAACAACATTCCCGGCTTGCAGCCCGTGAGGTTGTTTAACCCTGACTTCAGTTGGGAGACCAACAAAAAGCTGGAGGCCGCCATTGAGATAGGGTTGTTTCGCGACCGGCTTTTTTTAAGCACTGCCTGGTACCGTAACCGGTCATCCGACCAACTGGTTGGCATTCCATTGCCTGGCACGACGGGCTTTGCATCCCTGCAATCGAACCTCAACGCAGTGGTAGAAAACACAGGTTGGGAATTTGAACTCAGGGTGCTGCCGCTGCAAAAAAAGGAACTGGAATGGAGTGCCTCTGTTAATCTGTCAATCCCCAGGACAAAGCTGGTTTCCTTTCCGGGATTGGAAACCTCAACCTACAGGAACCAGTACATCATCGGGGAACCGTTGGATGTGATACAGGCATACAATTTTGAAGGGGTAGATACTGAAACAGGTTTATACACCTTTACAGATTTTGACGGTGATGGCATCATTAGTGCCAACGGCGACCGAAGGGCTGTGGTAAGAAGGAACCCGAAATACTTTGCGGGCTTTCAAAATAATGTGAGATTCCAGAACTGGACGGTCGATTTCTTGCTGCAATATGTAAACCAAACAGGTACGAAGAGTGCACACATGGGCTTCCTGCCCGGGTCCATATCCAATGTACCAAGTGCAGGCGGAAGCGTTTGGACACAACCCGGCGATGTAGCACAGGTACAGCAATACTCGACAGGATTCAACAATGATGCTACAACGGCCTTCTACCAGTATATCGGCAGCAATGATTCATACACTGACGCTTCGTATGTAAGGCTTAAAAATATCTCGGTTTCCTATGAACTGCCCTCAAGTATATCGGGTTCCCTGCAATGCAAAATATATGCACTGGCACAAAATCTTTTTACGGTTACCAGCTATAAAAATGCCGACCCTGAAACGCAGTACTCCGGCTACCTGCCCCCTTTACGTATCATATCTATGGGAATGAAATTAACGTTCTAAAACTAAAGCCATGAAAAAAACAATAAATCAATACATGACAGGGTATACCTTTTTGGCAATCCTTACCGCAATCTTCACCGCTTCCTGCGAATCATTTGTGGAAACAGATGCTCCCAGGTCCCAGCTTGCCGGAGTAGAAGTTTTCGAAGATGTTGCCACGGCCAGGGCTGCCCTTGCAAACAGTTACGCTTTGCTAAGCAATTCCGTAATGCTCACTGGCGGCATACAGGGGCTATCGGTCAGCCTTGGGAATTATGCCGATGAACTTGTCCCTTATGGCTCAGGCGTATCGGAACAGGCGCTCTTTCAAAATAACCTCACTGCGGCAAATGCTGACATCAGTGCGCTGTGGAATAATTCTTATAACCTGGTCTATGCGCTCAATGCTGTTATCGAAGGTGTGGGAGCATCGTCACAAATTTCAGACGTGGATAAGGAGGCGTTGATAGGCGAAGCCATTCTTATGCGTTCGGTAGTGTACTTCTACCTGACCAACCTTTTTGGGGAGATACCTTATACGACAACTACAGATTATGTTGTCAATGCCAATTTGGGAAAGATAAGTGTATCAGAAATATTCCAAAGGCTGGAAGAAGATCTAAACGAAGCTTACCAGATGCTCCCTGAAGATTATGGGAATATGTTGCGTACAACCCCCAATAAAAGTGTGGCTGCTGCTATGCTGGCAAGGCTGTACCTGTATGCGGGGCAATGGGATGAGGCCGCTGAAAAAGCAGGTTTGGTGATAAATAACACGGCACTATATACTATCGAAAGCAATATCGAAAATGTTTTTTTAAAAGAAAGCCGCTCTACTTTATGGCAGCTTAGCCCCTTCAGCGAAGGCCAGCCAACCCGCGACGCGCAAAGTTTTATCTTCACCTCGGGACCGCCGCCGGCCAGGGCGCTTAATTCGGAATTGGTGGAAGCATTTGAAGCGGGAGATTTACGCCGCAGCCATTGGATCGGAGAAGTTACTGACGGGGCATCGGTATGGCATTACGCTAATAAATATAAGCAACTAGCGCCTCTGGACATCTCAGCCGAATATACTATCGCCATGCGACTTGAGGAACTGTACCTCATCAGGGCTGAAGCACGCGCCCGGACAGGTGATTTTTCAGGAGCAGGCGCTGACCTGAACACAATACGTCAGAGGGCAGGGTTACAGGATACAGAAGCATCTTCTACTGCCGGGCTGCTGGATGCTATTATATATGAGCGCAGAGTCGAATTATTTTCTGAACAAGGGCACAGATGGTTTGATATGAAACGGACCGGTAGGACAGATAGTGTCCTGTCACAATCCAAACCAGGTTGGAACCCGACTGATTTGTTATGGCCATTACCTCAAAACGAACTGCTTCTTAACCCTGCGCTTGTACCGCAAAATCCAGGATATTGACATGTGGAATAACAGGAAGTGCTACAAAACCCTAATATTGATGCTGCTGCTTTCAGCTATAGGCAATGCGCAGCGGGCAGTAACGGAACAGGATTATGGAAAATGGCATACATTAGCGACCGGGCCTGTTTCTTCCGATGGGAACTGGGTTACGTACGCCATGCACTATACTAATGGAAAAGATACTTTATTTCTAAAAAGAAAAGAGGATAAACCCTCACGTATCCCCGGTGGGCATTCACCAGTAATCAGTGATAATAGTGAATGGTTTTTATGCATGGTGAATGATACCTTAAAAGTAAAAGGGTTTAAAAACCAATTTGCGTACGATATTCCCGGGGTTGGCAATTATGTCTTGCAGGGCAACACCCTCATTTGCCGAAAAGATACTACGCTGAGCATCCATGAAATTGGATCGCCATCCTATACGTATATTAGTGATGTTATCGAATTCTCAATGAATGCACAGGGGAGCCGTGTGGCAATTGTCAGGGATTCAGCGGGAGTGGCGCTCCTTCAGGTTATAGATTGTAAAAAAGTTGGTTATTCCCATGAGGTATTTAGGGATTTTAAACATAAGCTCTACGGGATTACGTGGAACAGCTTGGGTAATGCTTTTGCTTTCTTCGGTGCTTCAGGTGAGACGGATTCCAAAAAAGTCGAGATATTCAAATACACTCCCCAATCCGGCATGCCTGTCGTAAAGATGTCATTACCTGCAGCATTGCTAAAGCATCGTGTCTCTCATGCATCACTATACCTTTCTGATGATGGTAATAAAGTGTTTTTTGATTTGGAGGCCCCTGATAGCCTTAGTCCAGGCCCGGATGAAGTGCGTATATTGAAGCACAGTGATCCAACGATACCGCCAATGACCAAAAAGAGCTATTATTGGCATCTCTGGAAAGTAGATACCGGAAACATTACAGCCCTTGAAGACTCAGAGTATCCGACAGCACTACCTGTAGCAAATGATGAATATACAGTAGCGTACAGCCATCAAAAGTATTTACCGCTACATAAGTATAGCGGCTATTATATGGATATGTGCCTTCAGGATCTCAAGACGGGGCGACGTAAAGTAATCCTCGAAAAACAGCTTTACAATTACCAACACGTGCTATTGTCGCCTTCCGGTAAGTTTATCGCCAACTTTAAAGACAAAGAATGGTGGATGTACGACATTGATAAAGCTGTGAACACGAAAATTACAGGCATTATGCCCTATCAGTTTTATGACACCGAAAATGATTACCCGCACGAGGCACCCTACGGTATTGGTGGTTGGGGCAAGGACGATGCATCTGTATTACTTTATGATAAGTATGATATATGGTTAGCAGACCCTGATAGCGGTGTACTGCACTGTATGACCAGGGGAAGAGAAAATAATGTGGTATTCCGGCTTTACGATGATGGATTGTTCCCTGTTATCCATTCAGGTTTTGGCTTTACATCTAAAAGGTATGATTACAATGAAGGTTTCTTCATTGTAGGCCTTGATCAAAGCAATTATGGGTATGAGCTATGGCATTTTAGTAAGAAAAAAGGCCTACGAAATATCGCAAACGGGTTGGCATCAATAAAAGCAATTACTAAAGCTAAAAAAAGTGATGACATCTATTTCCTGGAGAGTTCATTTGAACTGCCGCCACAACTTGTCCATGTAGATGCTAAGGGTAAGAAAGAAATTGTAGTGCAGAGTAACCCTCAACAGTCCGGGTATCTTTGGGGAACGTCCAAACTTATTGCGTTTAATGCTTGTGGACAAAAGGATATGAAAGCTGCCTTGTTCTATCCCGCAGGTTATGACCCAAAAAAGAGCTATCCCATGATTGTCAATATCTACCATGACAAATCAAAGGAGCTTCACCACTATGTAATGCCGACGTTAAATATATATGATGGGTTTAATACTACTAATTTCACAACTGCGGGTTATTTCGTACTGATGCCTGATATACATTTTATTATGGATGAGCCGGGAGCGTCCGCTTTGGAATGTGTGCTCGCAGCATCTAAAGCGGCTATTGCCGCAGCAAGTGTAAACAGGGAAAGGATTGCACTGATGGGTCATTCCTTCGGCGGATTTGAAACCTCGTACATTATAAGCCAGACGAATTTCTTCAGGACGGCAATATCGGGTTCGGGGATCTCGGATCTGATGAATTTTTACCTGGATATCGACCCGTTTGATAAATCCAATATGGAGCGCTTTGATAACGGGCAATACCGTAACAGGCTGCCATTTTACACACCCGGGTTTTCGGCAGAATCCCCGTTATACAATGTTACCGGCATTAATACCCCATTATTGCTATGGTCAGGGGTTGACGATAAATTAGTACCTGCATCCAATAACATCAGGCTGCACAGCGCGCTTTGGCGGTTGGGAAAAATAAGTACGTTACTGTTATACCCGAAAGAAAGTCATGTAATTGAAGATCCAATTCATCAGGCAGATTTACATCATAAGGTGTTAGACTGGCTTGATTTTTATCTCAAAGATGGTCCAAAACCAAAATGGATAGAATGACAAAGGTGTCCCTCGGGACACCTTTTCAATTATTGGCGCATGTACAAACGATTGGTGTTGCAACTGTTGCCTACTTTCTGGAAAGCATCATACCACAACCCGTTGGTGTGCTGAATCCTGCAAATAGCTGCAGTTTCCGTTTGGCAAGGTACTTCTGTGCTACAGGGTAGCTGCCCCGGCAGGCTTGTATAGCCAACTACAGGAGGCATTGAAGAACTTGCTGGTTTTACATTGGCTGCAAATGCACCCGCAATTGCAAACAACACTGCCGCTAAAGGCAGTACCGGTTTTAAAATTCTCGTTTTCATAATATTATAATTTAATAGTTTTATCTACTCTTTCACAGGTTTTCGATTTCCCCTGATACGGCCGTATATTTTACTTGTTTTCCGGCTCAGGATTGAGCCTTTCTTTTTCAAGCCTGTAGGTTATTATATGTTTGTCGGTAAGTACTATAAGAAGGTTGTTGCGTATTGCGAAAGACCTGGCTTTTTCGTTTTCATAATTATAGATATAGAAACTGTAGAGGTAAGTTCTTTTGGTAAAATTGTAAACATCGATGATACTTGCCTCATTTAAAATATGCTCCGGTTCATTTTTGCTCAGCCTGTTGCTTTTAATATAAAGATATGGGCCGTCTGTCGCAGCTGAGACATTGATCATCAATGGCATTTCTGCCATAACACTTTCATTTTTACGAGGATCACGCGCAATTTTAATGTTAGCCTTTTTCACTGTGTCAATGGTAGCATTACGGCTTACAAGCATCGCGTCCTGGTTTGCTACGATATACTGGTTTCTATAATAGTAAGGATAGATGATTCTTTTTTGCTCGTTGTTATACAGCAAAATACCATCGGTGTCAAAAATCCCGTCCACTTGTTTTGTAAGCAATTTTGGATTTTTAAAGACCAAAGGATCGCTTTCTAATCTGACCACAGCCAATTCATCCTCCTGCGATGTACTGTTTATAGTTTTAATGGCAAACGAGTTGTAATTAATGGGTTCAATAGAAGAAAAAGGCGGCATTGTGACATTTATTTGATCCGCAGTCCAATTTCCGATTGTGCCTCTGAAAAGAATTGAGGAAGCCCGGTCAGTTATAAAGAAACTGGAATCTTTTACCCTTAATTGAAGGTAGGTATACCTGTTTTTTTTAAGCTCCCGAAGCCTCAGGCTAAGGGATGTTTCCGTTTTTAAAAGGGTATCAATCTGCAAAGCGTGTAGCGGCGCTGTACTGTTACCGATGTAAATATTACCATGGGAAATTCCCGCCAGATAATATGAATTATAGTGTAGAGGCCGTGCTGCTATCAAAGCAAGGGGATGTGGAGGAAATCGTCGCTGAAATGCATTGTTGCGTTGTACATTTTGTTCTGCTGAAAAATAGAGCATAAATATCCCAGTTAGGCTTAGGAGAAATACGCCGGAAACCACATACAAAAAACGTTTCCTACCGGACAGTGCCAACCTGTGCAAATAAAGCTGCTGATTGTCTGGTGTACTGATTTTGATTAACAATAAGCCTACTAATGACAGGATTGTAAAGACAAGGTTGAAAACTAAATGTTCCGTCCATCCCATCTTTTCTAAAATACCACCGCAGGAACACGGGATAAAATAACTCCAGTTCAAAATGATGATAATATATACTGTAAACATCGTCATTAGGGAAAATGACAGCAAAAGGCCCACAAATCGCAATCTTGAAAAAATCAGTAGCCCTGCTATAGTCAGCTCGGTTACCGGAACTAAGACCGACAGTACCTTTGCATAGGGCATAATTATTGGAGACTGGCCAAGTTGAATTTTAAAGGTTTCAAATTCCAATAGCTTGTTGACGGCCGCGTAAACGAAAAGCAAAATATAGAGTAAGCAGATAATTTCAATTATAGCTTTTCTAAGTAAAGGTGATAGTTTCATATCCTGCAAAATTTCATGCTGCTGCCACTTTTTTTAAAGTTGCATCAACGGGATTACTACAGGCAAGGTAAATTTTAAGTAACAATATTTAGATAGCCAGAACAAGCCAATAATACTCAAAAACAGTCATTTATAAATTCATTACTGAAGTTTTTTCTTTATAGAGCTGACATCTTTCTTTAATTCGAGAAGCATTGCCTTTACCGTATCATGCTGTATGTCATCAGGTCTATATTCCGTAGTAGTAAATCCGCACGCGTATTTCCAGGCTTCAAGGATTTGTGAAGGGGTTACCTCATAAGGTTCAAAATCCGGATTATCGGAATGGAATATATATTTCTTTCCTTTTCGGTAAACGCGCTTATAGACAATGCCGTCGTTTTTAGTTAGCATGATATAGGTCTGGCCATCCTTGATATGTTCTAAATGCTCCACATATTCACCAACAATAAAGCTGCCTTCCTGGAAGGGCGGCATTGACCTGCCGTCAATAGGGAACGCCCTGTATTTCCCGTTCCGTAAAAAAGGTAAGGCAATGTGTTGCAAACTTTCAATAAATTCAGGGTCACTGTACCCACTCAGGTAACCCGCCTTTGCTTTTTGAGGGATGATTTCAATAAGGTTCCCGCCATTCTGGTCAACCGTAATGGGAAGCACAATCCGGTTATCGTCCAGTTGTATAAGCCCATCCATATCGATTTTACGAATGTCAACGGTCAGTAACAAGTCAATGCTGACATGATAATACCGTGACAGTTTGATGAGGTTTTCATAGGGGGCCTGGGACTTTCCCTGCTCGTATTTAGCAAGGATATCACGTGAAATAGAGAGGCTCTCAGCAACGATTTCCTGAGAGACTTCTTTTTTCACCCGGAGGTGCCTGATATTGTCAGAGAATAAAGACATAAGCGTTTTGGGATTATTTATCCCGACAAATATAATCTATTTTGGGAATATCTATCCTAATTTTGTCGGGTACAAAATGGATTGAATATGGAACGCTCGATTGTGCATATGGACCTGGATACCTTTTTCGTATCCTGCGTAAGGCTTCAAAACTCTGATTTGGAAGGGATTCCCCTTATTGTTGGCGGTGGCGACCGTGGTGTGGTGGCTTCCTGCTCCTATGAGGCGCGCCGGTTTGGCGTGCGCTCCGCCATGCCCATCAAAATGGCGCTGAAGCTTTGCCCGGAAGCAAAAATTGTAAAAGGTGATATGGAATTATTTTCCCGCTATTCCAATACAGTTACTCAAATCATAGAAGAAAAAGCACCCGTTGTGGAAAAGGCATCCATCGACGAACACTACCTGGATATTACCGGGATGGATAAATTCCACGGTGCCTACAAATGGACCAGTGAACTGGCAGCAAAAGTTACCCATGAAACCGGCCTGCCGATAAGCTTTGCCTTATCGGTGAACAAGACGGTTTCCAAGATCGCCACCGGGGAGGGAAAGCCGAAAGGCAACCTTGAAATAGCTGGCCGACAGGTGCAGCAATTCCTTAACCCGCTTTCCATCCGTAAGATCCCAATGGTGGGTAACGCTACCTTTACGTTGTTATCCCGTATTGGTATCCGTAACATACAAACCCTTTCCGAAATGCCGGGACAGGTATTGCAGGAGATGATTGGCAAGAACGGCCTGGAACTATGGAAAAAAGCGAACGGGATTGATAACACACCGGTGGAACCGCACCGAGAGCGCAAATCGCTTTCTACAGAAGACACCTTCCATCAGGACACTACCGACGGGCATTTTTTGCGGGCAGTATTCTGTGGTATGGTCGAAAAACTGGCCTACCAGCTCCGCCAGGAGAACTGGCTGACATCGACGGTTACGGTCAAGATCCGGTATTCCAATTTTGATAC
>Ga0247814_10000460_pt1 | contig 32631 bp, 32 predicted proteins | sample UWRJL179409R1_FD_179947 | JGI IMG/M metagenome (GOLD analysis project Ga0247814, IMG submission 179947) | Plant litter microbial communities from Arlington Agricultural Research Station in Wisconsin, United States - UWRJ-L179-409R-1 | ecosystem: Environmental > Terrestrial > Plant litter >... | reverse complement strand
CAGGCGTTGAGCGATGTGGTCGATTTACGCCTGCATGAACGCGCCGAGCGCAATGTACGCAGCCGTCCCAACCGCCACACTGAGAAAGAGGTTTTTGCTGAAATACGCACATAACAACGTCGGAATCGCGGCATAGAATTCCGGGCGATCGAGCTGTATGTGCTGATCCTTGATCAACAAGGGTGTCAGGCTGATCGCAGCGACGATCGCCACCGGCAAGTACTCCAGCGCCCGCGCAACAAACGGCGGCCAGTGCTCGGTGTTGACTTGCAGGGGCAAGGCGCGCGGCAGGAAGGTCACGGCCATCATCAGCGCGACCACCAGAATCAGGAACGTTTGGTCAGGCATACACCCACTCCGCAGCCCACAAACGTGGCAATAAACACGTTGAACGGCGAACTGCCGACCAGGCTCAGTGCGCCCATGCACAACACCGCAGCGGCGGCCGCGATGAGTTTGTTGCGGGTGTTGCACAGCGACACCAGCACGTAGAGCATCATCGCCGTCAGTGCGTAGTCGAGCTGATATTTGATCAGGTGCGCGGCATATTGCGCGCAGACCGCGCCGAGCAAACCACCGAGCACCCATGAGGTGTGGCAGAACAGGTTGAAGCCGATCAGATAGCGCACGTTGACCGGCGCGCCGGTGCCGAGTTTAACGCTGTGGAAAGCGAAGGATTCATCGGTCAGGCCACCAGCGTAAGCCCAACGCTCCATGCGGCTCAAGCCGAGTGCGCGCAGGGCTTTGGCCATGTACACCGACATCAGCATGTGCCGTGCGTTTATCAGGAACGTGGTCAACACGATGGTGGTCAGCGACGCTCCACTTGAGATCAGCGCCAGCGCGGCGAATTGCGAAGCGCCGGCATACACGAACAAGCACATCGCCACCGGCAGCCACATCGGCAGGCCCGCGTTGACGGCCATCAGCCCGAACACGAATGACACCGTGAAATATCCAGCGACCACCGGGCTGGCTTCGGCAAACGTGCGCGACGGCTGATGGTTGACCATCAACGGCGCACTGCCGGACGTTTCATTCATAGATCCCTCTCAAATGTCCGTTCGCCATGGGGCTCGCAAAAACCCTGGGCAGTCCAAAAACGCTTGCCCGCGAGGTTAGCATCATCGACGAACAGGAACATCCGCAACACGCCGACCCGTTTCATGTCGGACGATGCCGCTTCAACCAGACGTTGTCCGACGCCTTGGCTGCGATAGCGCGGGCTGACGGCCAGATGATTGATCGTGCCGCGACTGCCGAGCATGCCGCCCAGTACCGCACCGACGATTTCGCCAGCGATGTCGAAGGCGAGATACGAGGTGGTGGTTTTCTGGATCAACACGCCGCGCAGGCACTTGGCGTCCTGCCATTCGCAGAAGGACACTTCGTCGAACTGGCGGAAGAAGCGCTCCATGCGCTGCGCGTCCTTGGCCGTGGCGCGTCGCAGCACCACCGGCGTCGAGCACTCGACGCCATCGATTGGGGTGATCTGATTAGCGAACAATGTCGAAAGCGGTCCCGGGCCGCGAGAAGGAAATCGCCAGAATCTGCCGGTACGCCATGGCATGGGTGTGGCTGTTGCGCGCTGGGGTCACGTAGTGGCGCATGTCGCGGTCGAGGAAGTAAGTGGTGTCGAGAATTTCCTGATAAGTGGTCGACGCCAGTTGATGCTCATGGATGTCGTACAGACGACTCTCCGCACCCTCGACATTGTTGCGGCCCCAGAAGTGCACACCGCTGAACGGGTAACCGTCACAGTGAATCCCTTCCGGGGTGATTTCCAGTTGCTTGCCCGGTTTGATCTCGATGCGGATCTGATGGATCTGGCACTGCCAGATTTCATCGTGCAGCTCTTCCGGCAGCACGCTTTTGTACACTTCGAAATCGGTGTCGATCAGGCTGCGCATCACCGGTGAAGTGATCACTTCATCGGAGAAGTCCTGGAAGTGTCGTACCAGGCCGCCAACGTAGGCGTTGTTCTCTTTCGATTGCACGTACGCGCGATGCTCAAGTTGCGTCAGCTCGCGGGTTTTCGGGTTGTACTCAAAGTCGCTGTAACGACGGTAACGCATGCCGGCTTCGGCCTGACCGTAGTAACTGTCAGGCTCCATGTTTTCCCAACTTTTGGTCAGTCTGACGAAGTCGGCGAAATGACCGTAGAGATTGAAGTCACCACCCTGGACGTTGACAAATTTGTCGCGCCGTAGCGATTCGCCCACTTCTCTGTTCAAAACGATCATTACCAAATTCTCCGCTGCATTGAGCGGCCTAATCTATTAGGTGGAGAATTTGCGTCCATGAGAAAGAATTTCAGGCATTTAAAGCCCTGTTTGAAACGGCGTTTGCAGCCACCTTAAAACAACTTTCACATGACAAAAACACGGGTTTTTTCCGGTTTTCATCGAAAACCCGTCGAAAAAAAAACCCCGAACCAGTCGGGGTTTTTCTCAAGTTTCTTACACTCGATCGATCATCAGAAGATGTTGATCGGGTAATCCACGAACACACGCAGTTCGTTACCGCTGACGTTGTACTCGCTGGATTTCTGCGAAACACGCAGGATCGAGCTGCGCAGTTTCACGCTCAGGTCTTTGGCCGGGCCAGACTGCACGACGTATTTGAACTGGTTGAAGATCTCGCGCTCGGTACCGCCTTCGCTGGTGGAGGTGGTGATATTGTCGCCACGCACGTAAGCGAAGTTGTAGCTCAGACCCGGTACGCCGAATGCGCCGAAGTCCAGGCCGTAGCCCAGCTGCCAGCTGCGTTCGTCTTCAGCGTTGAAGTCAGACCAGTACGAGTTGGCCAGGTAGATGGTGTTGCCACCGTCGCCGACACGACCTTGTTCTTTCTGGTAACCGCCGTAGGCATAGCCCAGATTGCTGTCACCGGTAGAGCGCTGGTGCGCCACGGTGAACGAGTGCGGGCCGGTGGCGAAAGTCGCTGCCAGGCTCCAGATCTTGTTGTCATCACCGGTAGCACCGCTTTCGCGGACATAGGAGTTGTCCAGCTTGGTGCGGTAGCCGTTGAAGTCCAGGGTCAGGGACTGATCCTTGTCGATCGGGAACACGTAGTTGGCGTTCACGTATTGCTTCTTCAACACGTCTTCAACGTCGGAAGCGTACAGCGCACCTTTGAAGTGTTCGGTGAACTGGTAGCTACCGCCCAACACGTTGATCGACTTCAGACCACCGCTGTCACGGCCTTCAGCGCTCTTGCGCGACTCGGCGGTGAAACGACCGGCGTTCAGCTCCAGGCCTTTGATCTCTTTAGAAGTGATCAAGGTCCCGGTGTAGCTTTCCGGCAGCAGTCGCGAATTGTCGTAGTTCAGCACCGGCAGCGCCGGCATCTGGTCACCATAAGTCAGGGTGGTGCTGGACAGACGGAATTTGACCGCCGCGCCGCCCTTGGACAGGTCGTTGGCCGGCTTGCCGCTGTCACCACGCTTGAAGAAGTCGATACCGCCAGCACCGCTGCGATCTTCGCTACGCTCCAGGTTCAGTGCGTACAGACCGAAGGCGTCGACACCGACACCGATGGTGCCTTGAGTGAAACCGGACGAGAACGTACCGATGGCCGCTTGGCCCCATTCGGATTTGTCGGCGTTGCCGTCTTTGTAGTCACGATTGATGTAGGCGTTGCGCAGCAGCACTTTGAGACTGCTGTCTTCAACAAAACCCTTGGATTCGGCCTGGTCGTTAGCCATGGCCTGAGTGGCGCTCAACATCCCCAATGCGATCAGACTGATCCGCTTGTTCAACATTTTGTTTTCCTTATTACGGGTTGAAACGCGCTGTGTCGAACGGCTGAAACGGCGCTTTTGCACTCTTCTTTTCACCCCGAAACAAAAAGGCCCGCCCACGATAACGTGATGGCGGGCCTGCTCCTTAATTTTGAGTCATGGCGGTTGGCCACAGGCGTTGGGCCGAATCGTAGCCGCGCCCTCAACTATGTGTCAATTTCAAGAATCGTCTTTAAATAGGTAAAAAACGTCTAAGAAACGTAAATTTTTCGCTGACTCCTTGCACGGAAATGCGCACTTCCAGTGAATTCGGTGGTGTTAAACGCATCCTTCCAAACGACACAGCACAGGCTTTTCGCCTGTCTCATCGACCTTGATCGACTGTTTCAACCAATCAGCGAAGACTTGCGGCTTGCCCAGCCATGGACTGATATCGAGTAACTTGAATTGACCGTTGTCCTCCAAGGCGAAGGTTGGAAAACCCTGACCGCCCAGTTGCGCCAGCAACTGGCGAGTGGCTTTTATGTGCGCCTGGCTATCAACAGCTTCAAACACGATGTGGAAGTTTTCCTGTGCATAACCCAGCTGCATGGCCAGTTCCAACAGTACAGTTGAATCGGCAATTCGCCGCCCTTCTAAATAGTGCGCAGTCTGCAACCGCCCCAGCATCTGTAGCCCGCCTGCGTTAATTGACTCGGCCGCCATCACGGCGGCAATTGGCGGCGTCGAATCGAAAACCGCTGAGTGATCGCGCAGCAAGCCGTCGAAGTACGCCTCGCCGAAAGGCTGTCCGGTGTATTCGGCAATGCGCCGGTCGTGAGGCATGACGTAATCGCGCAATTGCGGCGAAACACTCTGACGATTGGCGCCGCTCATCATCCCGCCGCCGTGGGCGACTACCGGCAGCACTTGCTGCGCGGCGTGCACCAGCGGTTTTGCGCCATAGCACCAGCCGCACAACGGATCGTAAATGTAGTGAAGGATCATTGGAAAACTCCGGCAGGAACCTGGGCAAAAGCGATGCCGACAGACTAGTGCTCGCGGCGTTGCGGAAAAACGCTGATATGGCTTTCAGTCTGTTTCCTGAATCGGTCGAATTGTCCGAGCGGCCTGATTGTGTCCACTCAGACATAAGTTGAAACAATCCGACACAAGAACTTTTAGCGAATCATTAACGGAAGTAAATGCAAAGCATTACCATTCGCGCGCTCGAATTCCTTCACCCTTTCGGATGCGCTTTTCAATGCCTGCCCCGTTCCGTCTTACGCCCGTCACTCTTGGGCTTTCTGCTTTTCTATCCAGCGGTTTTGCCTACTCCGCGACCGAACTTCCCGCCACTGCGATCAGCGCCGAAGCGCGAGCCGATGATCCACGCGTAAACGTCAGCAACACCGCGACCCGCACCTCGACCCCGGTGCGTTACGTGCCGCAAGCCATAGACTCGATCAAAACCTCGAACGTCGCCAGCTATGGCACCAACGATATCGGCGACGCTTTGAGCGGTATGCCCAACGTCAGCAGCAGCGCCGACACTCGCTTCGACAGCCTGCGCATCCGTGGCTTCGATGCGAGCAACGATTTCTATCTGGACGGTATCCGCGACGACAGCCAATACAAGCGCGACCTGCACAACATCGAACGCGTCGAAGTGCTCAAAGGCCCGGCCGCCGTGCTATATGGCCGCGGCAGTCAGGGCGGGATCGTCAACCGCGTCAGCAAGATGCCGGAATTCGGCCGCCGCTCGACCATCGAGGCCCAAGGTGGCAGCGAAGATTTGCGCAGCCTTTATGCCGACCTAAGCACCGACCCGAGCGACAACCTCAGCCTGCGCCTGAACATGGGCAACATGGATGAAAACAGCTTCCGCGACGGCGTCAGTGGCAATCGCCAACTGTTCGCACCGTCGATGAGCTGGCAATTGACGCCGGATCTGAACTGGCTGGTGCAGTACGAATACAGCCGTTACAACCGCACCCCGGATCGCGGCATTCCCGGCGTCAACGGGCGTCCGGCGGATGTCGGTCGTGACACCACTTATGGCAACGACCACGATTTTATCGACGACAAGTCGCAGTCGCTGCGCTCAAAACTCACCTACGAAATCAACGACAACTGGCAACTGCGCCAGACCCTCGGCGTGTTCAAGCTCGACAGCGATTTCGACAACACCTACCTCACCGGTTACACCCCGGCGACCAATAAGGTCACACGTCAGCACTGGCAGCAGGATCTGACCACCCGCAACATTTACAACAACCTCGAACTGGAAGGCAGTTTCGATACGTTTGGTCTTGAGCATCGCCTGCTCACTGGCGTTGAAACCGGCAGCCAGCGTCGCGATCCGACCTTGTATAACGCCGCTACCGGCAGAACCCCTGGCGCACGTCCCGTGCCGTCGCTCGACCTCTACAGCCCCGACCGCAACCTGCGCCATACCGGCAGCATGCAAGTCTCCAGCAACAGCCACACGGAAGTCGAAAGCCGCGCGGTGTATGTGCAGGATCAACTGCGCCTGAACGACCAATGGCAATTGCTCGGCGGTCTGCGCTACGACACCTTCGATATCGAGTCGACCAACAAGCTGCGCAACATTTCCGAAGACCGCGACAGCCACAGCACCAGCCCGCGAGTCGGTCTGGTCTGGACGCCACTGCACAATCACTCGTTCTACGCCTCGTGGTCGAAAACCTTCTCACCCGTCGGCGGTGGTCTGATCGGCATCACTCCGGGTGCGGCCGGCAACAGCAACGACCTGAGCCCCGAACTGACCAAGCAGAAAGAAATCGGCGTGAAGAGCGACTGGCTGGATGATCGCTTGAGCACCACGCTGGCGATCTATGACCTGGAACTTTACAACCGCCGCACCACTGACCCAAACGATCCGACCCTGACGGTGATGTCCGGTCTGCAACGCTCGCGCGGGATCGAGTTGACCGCCACCGGCAACATCGTCGGCAACTGGTACATGCGCGGTGGCGTCGGTCTGCAGGATGCGAAGATCGAGAAGGACAACAACGGCCTCGAAGGCAAACGCATCAACAACGTCGCCAAACGCAACGGCAGCCTGTTCCTGACCTGGAAACCGGAGATGGGCTGGTACGGCGAAACCGGTCTGACCCTGGTCGGCCAACGCTATGCCGATAACGCCAACACCACCGTGTTGCCGGGTTATGGTCGCTGGGATGCCCTGGTCGGTTACCGCTTCAAGGATTGGGATTTACGCGCGGCACTGAACAACATCACCGATCGCGAGTACTACGCGTCGGCGACCAGCCAGTATCAGATCCAGCCAGGCGCGCCGCGCAGCGTTGTGATGACCGGCACCTACTCCTTCTGATTCAACGCAAAACCTGTAGGAGTGAGCCTGCTCGCGATAGCGGTGTGTCAGTTGATATTGATGTCGACTGACACACCGCTATCGCGAGCAGGCTCACTCCTACATTGGATTTTGTATGGTGCATAAAAAAGCGCCGCCATCCCGGCAGCGCTTTTACCAATCCCTGTTGTTGTTCTTATCCTTCCATCACAGCCCACAACGCGTCCAGTTCGGCCTCGCTGAACAGGTCAGCGGGGTAACGCTCGATCATCATCCGGCGCGGATCAGGTTGCCTGATCTGACGCGTTCCATTGGACTTCAACCAGTGCGCGACAATCTGGAGCGATTCGCCGTTAACGGCCATGGGATGCAACGTCCGCTCGCTGACTACGTTCACTTCGGCGTTCATTTCAGCGCTCTCTCCCCGTTCATGAGCGGCTACGTTATCCAAGGTTTATGACAGAACTGTTGAAGTTCTCCTCCCTCCCTAGTGCACGGGTGATGAATACAAGAGCTATGCCAAGGTTTCTGATTTGTCGACAAGCGGATACAAAGAAGCCCGCCGTCCTGTCGGACTGCGGGCCTCGGTTGATGCATAGCGAGCTAATCATTGCCCGGCTGATTTATTAATCAACTCAAGCTGTTACGACTCAACTCACTCTTTGTGCGGCGCGGGTTGCTGTTGGGTAAGGCAGTGGATATTGCCGCCGCCCAGTAACAGTTCGCGGCCCGGCACCATCACCACTTCGTGCTGCGGGAACAGCTTCTGCAGAATCTCTTTTGCCGGGGCGTCCATCGGATCATCGAAGCTCGGCGCGATGATGCCGCCGTTGACGATCAGAAAGTTCACGTAGGAGCCGGCCAGACGCACGGACGGATTACGCTCCTGCGTGCCGTCGACCGGATCGACACCGGCACACTCTTCTTCAGTCGCGTGCAACGGCCCCGGAATTGGCATTTTGTGCACCGTGAATGGGCGACCTTTCGCATCGGTGCTGCTTTGCAGGACTTTCATCGCCGCCTGACAGCGCGGGTAATTCGGATCTTGCGGATCATCGGTCCACGCCAGCAGCACTTCGCCCGGACGCACGTAGCAGCAGAAGTTATCCACATGGCCGTCGGTTTCGTCGTTGAACAAACCGTCCGGCAGCCAGATGATTTTATCCACAGCCAGATTGGCGCTCAGCACCGCTTCGATTTCTTCGCGACCCAGATGCGGGTTGCGATTGCGGTTGAGCAGGCATTCCTCGGTGGTGATCAGCGTGCCTTCGCCATCGACATGAATCGAACCACCCTCAAGCACAAAACCTTCAGTACGGTAACGCGGGCTGCGCTCGATCTCGAGGATCTTGCCGCCAACCTGCGAATCACGGTTCCACGGCGAATACAGACCGCCGTCAAAACCGCCCCAGGCGTTGAAATCCCAGTTCACACCGCGCACTTCACCGTTGTTGTTGATGACGAAGGTCGGGCCACTGTCGCGTACCCAGGCGTCATCACTGGACATCTCGACCACGCGGATATTCGGCACGTCGAGGCGCGCGCGGGCGTTTTCGTATTGGCCGGCGGACACGGCCACGGTCACCGGTTCAAAACGCGCGATGGCTTTGGCCACGGCAGCGTGTGCGGCTTGCGCCGGTTTGCCGCCCAGACGCCAGTTGTCCGGGCGTTCGGGCCAGATCATCCAGGTTTGAGTCTGCGGCGCCCACTCGGCCGGCATGTGGAAACCGTCATCTCGTGGGGTACTTTTCAAAGTGGTCATGGGATCTGGACTCCTGGGAACCGTCGAAGGCTTTCAAAGCGATGGCGACTTTATAACCGATAAATATCGTATTTAAAATCGCAAAAAATGTATTCCGTCTAAAAACACTTAATTTAACCCGATACAAATCGAACTATGCGCACAAATCCTATGTGGGAGCGAGCTTGCTCGCGAAGGCGTCATACCAACCGGCCTATCCTGGTCTGACACTCCGCTTTCGCGAGCAAGCTCGCTCCCACAGAAGGTCCGGTGGATTTACAGGCCTTCTTCCAGCACTCGATCGAGCATATCGACAAAGAAATCGACACTGTGCCGCGACGTCACCATCGGTGGCTTGATCTTGAGAATGTTCAGGTCGTCGCCGGTCGGCTGCATGAAGATTCCCAGCTCACGCAAGCGATCACATAACAGCGTGGTTTCTTCGCTCGCCGGTTCCAGGGTCTCGCGGTTGCGGATCAATTCCAGTCCCAGATAGAAACCGCAACCATGCACCGCGCCTACCAGCGGATGTTTATCGATCAACGCTTCGAGCCGCGCCTTGAAATGGCCGCCGACCACTTGCGCGTTCTCCCAGAGTTTTTCTTCCTCCATGACGTCGAGCACCGCCATGCCGATCTGACAGCTCACCGGACTGCCGCCCGCCGAGGAGAAGAAGTAGCCTTCAGCCTCCAGCGCTTCGGCGATTTCCCGACGCGTGATCACCGCGCCAAGCGGCTGGCCATTGCCCATGCCTTTGGCCATGGTGATGATGTCCGGCACCACGCCCTGGTCCTCGAATCCCCAGAAAAACCTGCCCATGCGCCCGTAGCCAACCTGCACTTCATCGGCAATGCACACGCCGCCCTGTGCACGCACCAGCGCGTAGACCTGTTTCAGATAATTCGGTGGCAGGGAAATACCACCGGCATTGCCGTAGACCGGTTCACAGATGAAACCCGCCAGTTGGCGTTGCTGTTCGGCGATTTTTTGCAATTGATGTTCAACACTGCGCACGTAGCCAGGTGCGGAATCGAGGCCACGGAATTGCCCGCGATAAATATTCGGCGCGGTCACTGGATGCACCCAGTCCGGGCGGCTTTCCAGCGCCTTCGGGTTATCGGCAATCGAGGTCGAGACGGCATCGGCCCCGATCGTCCAGCCGTGATAGGCCTCAAGCACGCTGACCATGTCGCGGCCACCGCTATAAGCCCAGGCCAAGCGGATCGCCAAGTCATTGGCCTCGCTGCCACTGTTGACCAGGAACACCCGATCCATGCCCTCCGGCGCCAGTTTCAGCAAGCGCTCGGAGAACTCGGCGACTGCGGCATAGTTGAACCGCGAGTTGGTGTTGAGCAACGACCATTGGCGGGCGGCGACGGCGGCCATGCGCGGGTGACCGTGACCGAGCACCGCGACGTTGTTGAGCATGTCGAGGTAGGAACGGCCCTGCATGTCGATCAGGTGATTGCGCCAGCCACGTTCGATGCGCGGCGGATCGACGTAATAATGTTTTTGCGTGCGGGCGAAGCTGGCGTCGCGACGTTCCAGCAGGGCCTTCGCATCCAGTTCCGGTTCAGCATCACAGGCCAGCCCCAGCAGAGCTGCCGGCGAAGGACACAAGGCCTGCCACGCAGGTGCCCGGGACGGCGTGCAGAACAGCGGCGCATGCAGTCGCGCGCCTCGGCTCAATTGCACGATCAGTGGTCCGCTGACTGCGCCCAGCACCTGACCTTTGACCAGCGCTGCGCCACTGTGCAGCGAAGGCGTCACGCCGCGCAGACAGACGCTCAGCTCTGGCCCATCCAGTTGCAACGCGCCGTCCGCCGCCAGATGCAGCAAACCGGCAAACGGCGCCTCTACGGGGGTGCCGCCAGGCACGCGCAATTCGACATGCAGTGGAAAAGTCTCCGGCTCATCGGCGCAGTCGGGCCGGGTACGTGACAACCGATACTGACCATAGCGACTGGCCGCCAAACCATGTGCCGCTGCGGCTTCCGTCAACAGACGCTGATCAATGCCCTCCTGCTCCCAGTTGCCAGCCTCGAAATGCGGACTCAATACGCCGAGATCGATCAGCGCGAATTCACGTCCGACCAGACTCGGCAACAGCGGAGCAAAACCTTCGCCATTGATCGCAGGCACGGTCTGACCGACAGCAGTGAGAATTGCCGCTTCCATCAGCGCCATGGGCACCGACGCAGCGACGCGGAATATTTCCCACTCGTGGCCGAGGTTGTCGCGGCTGTACGTATTATTCGGGTCAATGCCGACCTGCTGCTCACCACTGAGCACCAATACCGCGGCCCGTGCGACGATCAATGGCCAAAGAGCCTGCAATTCTTCGTGTTGCAGAGGGTTGACCGCGTGATAAGCCCGCACCGCCGGCAGGATGACAAATGGATCGCCACCGGCATGATGCAGCAACGCCGCGCAGGTGACCGACAGATCGCTGATACGCCAGGTACGCACCAGATCGCCGAAATCGATCACACCCTGCAGTTGCCAATGACGTTGGGCATCACGCGCCCAAACGGCGTTGTCGTCGGTAATGTCCATGTGGATCGCCTGTACCGGCAGCTTGTCCAGCAATGGCCGCAAACGACGCTCGGCCTGTTCGGCGCTATCGGCGATCAACGAGCGTTGCCGTTCGTCCTTGATCACCGGCAACAAATGGCTGATCAACGCACTGGCATGACGAGCATCCCACTGCAACGTGCGCTCAAGACCCGGATGATCGAAACCTGCCAGTGCCAGATCCATCTCGCCGCAGAGACGACCAAACCCGGCCACCACGTCCTGGCCCAGATGATCGAGATCGGTCAGCGGCTGGCCTTCGATGTAATCTAGCAGGCGTACGTGGACTGTTTCACCGCCCGCTTCCAGCGACAGCAGGTCCTGACCATTGTTGGCCGCAATCACCCCAGGCACGGGCACATCGGAGTGCTCAGCCAGATATCGGAGCCCGGCGTGTTGCGCTTGCAATTCCACCAGGGCGTAATCGCCGCGGCAGATCTTCAGCACAAAGCGCCCGCGGGCACTGTCGACGCGGTAATTGAGGTCCTGCTGGCTGCCAAGCGCCTGCAACGTGCCGCTGAGCCCGTAATGTTCTGCCAGCCATTGCAGCGCCTGCCCTGGGGAGACCTGCGGGCTGGGCAAACTGGCGCGATGAATCAACGTGGCGAGCGGCATGAAACGACCCCTGAAATTTTATTAGGCGCCTATATCGCCATTGCTTCAAAGGATGCGCAACCCCTAACCGTCGTCGCACGGGTTGTCGTTATTTACATTCGAACACTCGCGCCCTCCGACACTTTGCGCAAGAATGTCAGTTATTCACACTTATCTCTGGAAATCCTCATGAATGTAATCACCACCGATCTGCCCGGTGTTCTGATCATTGAACCCACGGTTTTTGGTGACGAGCGCGGTTTCTTCTACGAGAGTTTCAATGCCAAGGCGTTCCAGGACGCGACCGGCCTGGATACGCAGTTCGTGCAGGACAACCATTCGCGCTCGCAAAAAGGCGTATTGCGTGGCCTGCATTACCAACTCGAAAACACTCAGGGCAAACTGGTCCGCGTGACTGCCGGCGAAGTGCTCGATGTGGCCGTGGACATTCGTCGCAGCTCGCCGCATTTCGGCAAATGGGTGGCGGTGCGCCTGTCGGCGCAAAACCACCGTCAACTGTGGGTACCGGAAGGTTTCGCCCACGGTTTCGTGGTACTGAGCGAATTCGCTGAATTCCTCTACAAGACCACTGATTACTACACGCCGTCGGCCGAGCGCGCCATTCGCTGGGACGATCCGGATCTGGGTATCGACTGGCAACTGGACGACGCACCGAAGCTGTCCGCCAAAGATCAGGCTGCTGCGCTGTTCAAGGACGCTGACGTCTTCGCCTGAGCCTAGGCATAATGCGCCTGTCCCTACAGGCGCATGTTTATGAAACCATCCCTTCCTCGCAGGCCTCGCTGGCGCAGTCTCGCCCTGCTGGCCCTGTGTCTGGCGCCGCTGCTATGGCCGCTGGAACATCTGGCCGAGCGCTATTACCGCAGCGAACTGGCCGGGCAGAATCGCCAGACCCTCGACCTCTACGTTGCCAACCTGCTGGGCACCCTGCACCGCTACGAGGTGCTGCCACAGATCCTTGGCGACCTGCCGGCCCTGCGTGCAGTACTCGGCGCGCCAGACGACGGCGTCACCCAAGGCAACGCCAATCGCCTGCTGAAGAACATCGCCGCGCAGACCGGCGCCGAAGTCATGTACCTGATGGACACCAGCGGGCAAACGCTGGCCGCATCGAACTGGGACAAACACGACAGTTTCGTCGGCCGTAACTTCTCTTTCCGTCCGTACTTCAGTGAGGCCATGGCCGGACGCCTCGGGCGCTTTTTCGGGCTCGGCACCACATCGGCCAAACGCGGTTACTTCTTCGCCGCCGCCGTGCGCAATGGCGAAAAGATCATTGGCGTGCTGGTGATCAAGGTCGACCTCGACCACACCGAAAGCCTGTGGGGTAAAACGCCGGAACAACTGCTGGTGACCGACCACAACGGTGTGGTCATTCTCACCTCGCGCCCGGAATGGCGCTTTCGCTCGACCCGTGTGTTAAGCGCTAGCGAACGCTCGGCCATCACCGCGATCCAGCCTTATCCAACCCGCGAACCACGGCCACTGAACCTCAGCCCCACTGCGTGGCTGATCCAGACCCACGACATCGCCGAGACCGGCTGGAGCGTCAGCATCCTTGCCCCGCGCACTCTGATCGATCGCCCGGTGCGCACGGTGGTCGCCATTGGCGGCGCGGCGTTGCTGGTGGTGATGCTGTTACTCGGCCTGATGATGCAGCGCCGTCGCCATTATCTGGAACGCATCGCGTTTGAAGCCAAAGCGCGCCGCGAACTGGAAGGTCGGGTTGCCGAACGCACCAGCGATCTTGAAGGCCTCAACCGCCGCCTGAAACAGGAAGTGCTGGAGCGCGAGCAGGCTCAGCAAGAACTCGTCCGCGCTCAGGATGATCTGGTTCAGGCCGGCAAACTGTCGGCTCTGGGGACCATGTCCGCGAGCATCAGCCACGAACTCAATCAGCCGCTGGCCGCGATCCGCAGTTACGCCGAGAACGCCGAAGTATTGCTCGATCATCAGCGCACCGACGATGCGCGCGGCAATCTCAAGTTGATCAGCGAACTCACCGGGCGCATGGCCTCGATCATCGCGCACCTGCGTGCCTTCGCCCGCCGCGATCGCCACGCCCCGGAAAGCGTCGCCCTGCAACCGGCACTGGACGATGCCCTGGCGCTGCTGGCCAAACGTCGGCGCAGCATGGAAGTCGAGCTGATTCGCGACCTGCCTGCCGCCACCCTGTGGGTCGAAGCTGGCGAAACCCGCCTGCGTCAGGTGCTCGGCAATCTGCTGGCCAATGCCCTCGACGCGCTCACCGAGAAAGGCCCGCCGCGCAAACTCTGGCTGAGTGCCGAATCCACCACCGAGGGCGTCAATCTGTACATTCGCGATAACGGCCCGGGGTTCTGCATGGAAGCCCTCGGCCGCGCCAGCGAGCCCTTTTACACCACCAAGACGCGCACGCAAGGCCTTGGTCTGGGGCTGGCCATTTGTGAAACCCTGATGCGCGCCTTCGGGGGGGAACTGTCGTTCGCCAACCACAAGCAAGGCGGCGCCCTGATTACCCTGCGGCTGCGCGCCGGTGCTCCCGGGGTCAGTTTGCAACCGTCCGAGGATCGAAGTGCATGACCATCGACAATCGCATTCAGGTGGTGTTGATCGACGACGATCCGCATCTGCGTCAGGCCCTCGGCCAGACACTGGATCTGGCCGGCCTGAAAATATTGCCGCTCTCCGAGGCCAAGGGTCTGGCCGCACAACTTGAGCGTGACTGGCCAGGTGTAGTGGTTAGCGACATTCGCATGCCGGGCATGGATGGCCTCGAATTGCTCAGCGAACTGCACGCGCAGGATCCCGAACTACCGGTGCTGCTGATCACCGGCCACGGCGACGTGCCGCTGGCGGTGCAGGCCATGCGCGCCGGCGCTTATGACTTTCTCGAAAAACCTTTCGCCAGTGATGCGCTGCTCGACAGCGTGCGTCGCGCGCTGGCCCTGCGCCGACTGGTGCTGGACAACCGCAGCCTGCGCCTGGCCCTCAGCGACCGCAATGAATTGAGTGCGCGTCTGGTCGGCCATTCGACGCCGATGCTGCGTTTGCGTGAACAGATCGGCGCGTTGGCCGCGACCAAGGCGGATGTGCTGATCCTCGGCGAAACCGGCGCCGGCAAAGAAGTCGTCGCCCGTGCGCTACACGATTTGTCCAGCCGTCGTAACGGCCCGTTCGTGGCGATCAACGCTGGCGCACTGGCCGAGTCAGTGGTGGAAAGCGAACTGTTCGGCCACGAACCCGGCGCGTTTACCGGCGCGCAGAAGCGCCGGATCGGCAAGTTCGAATTCGCCAATGGCGGTACGCTGTTTCTCGATGAAATCGAAAGCATGAGTATGGACGTGCAGGTGAAGTTGCTGCGCATGCTGCAGGAGCGCGTGGTCGAACGGCTGGGCGGCAATCAACTGATCCCGCTGGACATTCGTGTCATCGCCGCGACCAAGGAAGACCTGCGCCAGGCCGCCGATCAGGGGCGTTTCCGCGCCGACTTGTATTACCGTCTCAACGTCGCGCCACTGCGCATTCCGCCGCTGCGTGAACGCGGCGAAGATGCGCTGATGCTATTCCAGCATTACGCCGACGAAGCCAGTGCCCGCCACGGTTTGCCGCCCCACGAGCTGCAACCGGCACAACGCGCACTGCTGTTGCGCCACGCCTGGCCAGGCAATGTGCGCGAATTGCAAAACGCCGCCGAGCGCTTCGCTCTTGGCCTGGAATTGGCTCTGGATAACAGTGGCGTCGAAGGCAGCGGCGGCAGCTCCGTCGAGGTCATCAACGGCGGGCTCAGCGAGCAAGTCGAACATTTCGAAAAATCGCTGATCGCCGCAGAGCTGGCGCGCTCGCACAGCTCGGTGCGCAGCCTCGCCGAAGCCCTGGGCATCCCGCGCAAGACCCTGCACGACAAACTGCGCAAGCATGGCTTGAACTTCGGCGACAACAGCCATGGCGAGGAAAACGAATGAGCACTGACAGTCGCTATCTGGAGTCCGTCCTGCATCACGATATCCCCCTGACCCGAGACATGGGCCTCAAGGTGCTCGACTGGCGTGAGCAACAGCTAAGCCTGCACTTGCCGCTGGATCGCAACGTCAATCACAAGAGCACCATGTTCGGCGGCAGTCTTTACTGCGGGGCGGTGCTCGCTGGTTGGGGCTGGCTGCATTTGCGCCTGAAGGAAGAAGGGATCGAGGACGGGCACATCGTGATTCAGGAGGGCCAGATCAGTTATCCATTGCCCGTCACGGGCGATGCCACAGCGATTTGCCCGGCGCCTGATGCGAAGGTCTGGAAGAAATTTCTGGCGATGTATCAGCGCTATGGGCGGGCGCGATTGACGCTACACACGCACATCGTCAATCAGGGCAGCGAAGAAGACGCCGTGACATTTACCGGGCAATACGTTTTGCACCGTTGAAGATCAACAGCCCCTCACCCTAGCCCTCTCCCCGAGGGAGAGGGAACTGATTGGGGGATGCTTCAGAAATGCATCGACCTGAAAGCGCTTTGCTGAATCCATAATCGACTCGATCTTTCAGGTCGATGTATGACGCAAGACAACTCGATCAGCTCCCTCTCCTGGGGGAGAGGGCTGGGGTGAGGGGGATTACGGATCAGCCCACTTAACCCCGAGCCAACTCCAACAATCTGGAACGCCAGGTCGCCTTCGCCGGCAGCGCCAAAAAGAACTCGTTCAACAGCGATTCCCGCGCTGGATAACAGAACGCTTCCCCGCGCAGATCCAGCACCTCACCACCCGCCCCTTCCAGCACACCCTGCGCCGCCGCCGTGTCCCACTGCGAAGTCGGCGCCAGTCGCGGATAGCAATCCGCTGCCCCCTCAGCCAACAGGCAAAACTTCAACGAACTGCCGATATTCGCCAATTGCAGTTCACCCAGACTCGCACTCAACCCGGCCAGCAAGCGCTCCTGTTCAGGACTGGAGTGGCGACGGCTGGCGACAACGGTGAACGCTTCGCCCGGCCCCGGTACATCACGCACCTGAATCGCAATCGGCGTGCCGCCCTGGTCGCAACGCCAGGCGCCGAGCCCGGCTCCTCCGACGTAGTAACGACCGTTGGTCGGCATCGACACCACACCGAACACCACCCGACCGTTTTCAATCAGCGCGATGTTAACCGTGAACTCTTCACTGCCGCTGATGAACTCCTTGGTGCCGTCCAGCGGGTCCACCAGCCACCAGCGCTGCCAACCGGCGCGTACGCTTTGCGCAATGTTGGCGTCCTCTTCGGACAACACTGGAATGCTCGGATCCAACGCCGTCAGCCCGGCGACGATCAGATGATGTGCAGCCAGATCCGCTGCCGTCACCGGCGAGTCATCGGACTTGGCCATCACTTCAACGCCCGCACGCCAGAATGGCAAAATGGCTTCGCCCGCCTGCAAGGCCAGCTCGACCACTGGCGCCATCAACGGATGGGGAAACTTCATCGACATCTCACTCATGACTGAAAGAATCCGCGTTGCGTCAGCAAGTCTCGAGTCAGGTAAAGCGCCGCCAGCGCCCGCCCTTCGGAGAATTGCGGATTCTGCGCCAGCGCCGCCAGATCACGCAGGTTGACCTTGTCGACCCGCATCGGCTCAGGCTCGTCACCCTCCAGCCGCTCTTCGTACAAATCAGTAGCCAGCACCACCTGGATCTTCTGGCTCATGTAACCGGGCGACAGCGACAGCTCGGTCAGATGCTCCAGTTGTCGGGCACCGAAACCGGCTTCTTCCTTGAGCTCACGCTCAGCCGCCGCCAATACATCCTCGCCCGGCTCGATCAAGCCTTTGGGCAAGGACAATTCATATTGGTCAGTGCCGCCGCAATATTCCTCGACCAGCACCGCGTGCTCGCTGTCCAGCATCGCCACAATCATCACCGCGCCATAGCCCGCACCTTTGCCGACCAAACGCTCGTATGTGCGCTCCACGCCATTGGAGAACCGCAGTTTGAGTTCTTCAACGCAGAACAGGCGACTGGTGGCGACGATCTCGCGGGCGAGTACGGTGGGTTTCTGGCGCATGCAAAGCTCCTTGGCGTGAACGCGCTACTATAACGCGGCTTTCCCGATTGTTTATGTCGGATATCTTTCTACTGTTCGAGACGTTGCCATGCCTTCATTACCGTGGTCCGCCATCGATACCGTTCTGCTCGACATGGACGGCACGCTGCTGGATCTGCACTTCGACAACCACTTCTGGCTGGAACATTTGCCCCAGCGCTACGCAGAACTGCACGGGGTCAGCCGAGCCATGGCGGAGATGGAATTGCAGCCGTTGTTCGAACGCCATGCCGGCCAGTTGCAGTGGTACTGCCTGGATTTCTGGAGTGCCGAGCTGAAATTGTCGGTGCGCGAACTGAAACAGGAAACCGCCCATCTGATCGCCCTGCGACCGGATGCCGATACGTTTCTGGAGGCAATCAAACGGGCAGGAAAACGGGTGATCATGATCACCAATGCCCATCGTGATTCACTGTCGCTGAAACTTGAACGGATTGAACTGGCACCGTATTTCGAACGGCTGATCAGCTCGCACGATTATGGTTATCCCAAGGAGAACCCGCAGTTCTGGGATGCCCTGCAGGCAGACATCGGTTTTGATCCGGCGCGTAGCCTGTTCATCGACGACACCCTGCCGATTCTGCGCAGTGCGCGGGATTTTGGCGTGGCGCATTTGCTGGCGGTGAAAGAGCCGGACAGCCGCAAGGGGCCGAAGGACACGGCTGAGTTTGCGGCCGTCGAGGATTACCGCCATCTGATCGCTGGTCTTTGATCTTTGCAGGAGCTGCCGAAGGCTGCGATCTTTTGATCTTGTTTGGAAAAATCAAAATCAAAAGATCGCAGCCTGCGGCAGCTCCTACAGGGCTTGCGGGTTATTCAGGGATACGCAGTGTCTGGCCTGGGTAGATTTTGTTGACGTCCTTGAGCATCGGTTTGTTGGCGTCGAAGATTTTTTGATACTTGTTGGCGTCACCGTACACACGCAGAGAAATCGCGCTGAGGGTGTCGCCCGACTTGACCACAACAAACTGTGCAGCCGTCACAACCGGGCCACTCACCGTAATCTGATCATCCACGCTGCCAACCCCGGCAATGTTGCCCACAGCCAGCAAAATCTTCTCTTTCTCTTCCTGACTTGCGACTTCACCGGTGACGGTCACTTTGTCGCCGTCCACCGTTGCCTGCACATTTGGATTGCCCAGGCCGACCTTGCTGATGTGTTCCTTCAACTGCTCACTGGCATTGGCGTTACCCGGGGTCAGCAGATCGAGCAGCTTTTCACCGGCTTCTTTTACAAAACTTAAAAGACTCATCGTGGTTCTCTCCATGGAATAAAGGGTCAGTCGTCCAAGCCTAGACCACCGCAGACAAACCCGGTTCCAAGCCGACCAATGACCCTGCCGGCACGGCCGAGTTAGAATCGCCCATCCCGCCAATCCCTGGAGCGAAGATGGACATCAAGCAGCTGAAATTCCTCATCGCCCTCGACGAAACCCGCCACTTCGGCCAGGCCGCCGCGCGTTGCCACATCACCCAGCCCACCCTGTCGATGCGCCTGCGCAGCCTTGAAGAAGAACTCGATCTGCCGCTGGTCAACCGTGGCCAGCGCTTCGAAGGTTTTACCGCACCCGGCGAGCGCGTGCTGGCGTGGGCACGTTCGGTGATGGCCGCTTACGATGGCTTGCATGCAGAAGCGGCAGCCTGTCGCGGCAACCTTATCGGCACGCTGCGACTGGGCGTGGTGCCGCTGTCGAGTTTCGATCCGCTGCCGTTGATGCAACGCCTGCATGCCGCGCACCCGAACCTGCGCTTTGAAATGTCGGCATTGAGCTCCGAGCAAATCCTCGAACACCTGGCGAACAACCGTATCGACCTCGGCGTGTCCTATCTGGATCGTCTGGACAAAGAGCGCTTCGAATCCCTCGCCTTCAATGAAACCCGCATGGGCCTGCTCTACGACCAGCGCACCTTCACCTTCGGCGAGGCCCCATTGAGCTGGCAATCGCTGATCGAACTGCCGCTGGGCATGCTTACCAGCGGCATGCACTTTCGCCAGTCCATCGACCACAACTTCCACAGCCGCGGCCTGACGCCGCAACCCTTGCTGCAAACCGATGCCGTCCATCAATTGTTACAAGCCGTGCACGGCGGTTTTTGCTGCGCGATCATGCCGCTCGACGGTGGCCTGGAAAAGCTAACCGATCACCTGCGCCTGCAACCCATCGAAAACGCTCAAACCCTCGCCCCGCTGGGCCTGATCATGCGCCGTGGCGCTCCACGTTCAGCGTTGGCCGAGGCTTGTTTCGCGCTGTATCAGAAATCGCCAACGGCCCCTTGATCGACAGCATCTATCGATAGATCGACACTAGCGATTAGACGCGACAAGTTGCCGCGCCTAGTCTTAACGTTGATCAAACCGTCGGTGATGCCATGAACGCCAAGCGCCCAGCCTGCGCGGCGCCAGCACTCGAAACGCCCGCGCCAGCCGCCAGCCAGACTTACAGTTACAGCGATTTACCCCGTGAGGAATCGGCCAGCACCGCGCTGGCCGAAGAAGTCGCGTTGGCGATCGCTTACAACGGCATTAGCCAAGCAGTGATGCTGGTGACACCGACCGACCTTGAAGACTTCATCGTCGGCTTCAGCCTCGGCAGCGGCATCATCGAAGACGCCACCGATATCTACGACCTGCAACTGACAGGGGCCGGCTCAGCGCAATATGCGCAAGTGACCATCGCCAATCGCGCGTTCTGGAACCTCAAGCAACAGCGCCGGCAACTGGCGGGCACCAGTGGTTGCGGATTGTGCGGGGTTGAAGCGGTGGAGCAGGCATTGCCAGATTTGAAAGTACTGCCCGGCGCGCCGCTGCCACCGATCGAATGGCTCGACGGTCTGCGTCAGCGCATCGGCGCGTTTCAACCTTTAGGTCAGCACTGCGGCGCGGTGCACGCGGCGGTGTTCATGAATGCCAGCGGCGAATTGCTGCTTGGGCGCGAAGACATCGGCCGACACAACGCCCTCGACAAACTGATCGGCGGCCTCATCCGGCAAAAGATATCCACAGCAGGCGGACTGGCGATTGTCACCAGCCGTTGCAGCCTCGAATTGATCCAGAAAGTCTTGCGTGCCGGCATCCAGACCCTGGTCAGCCTGTCCGCACCCACCGGCCTTGCCGTGCAATGGGCCCGTCGACACAACCTAAATCTCATCCACCTGCCGCAGAAAAATGCGCCGCGGGTGTATAGCCCCGCGATGGAGAATCAAGCGTGAGCCAACATCATCAAGCCGACCAGAAACCTGTCCCGCGTTACAAGCCTTACAAAGGTGCCGCCGGCGGCTGGGGTGCCCTGATCAGTGTGGCTCAGGCCTGGTTGACCAGCGACAATGCCCTGAAAAACCTGCGCATGATGCTCAAGACCAACCAGAACGGCGGGTTCGACTGCCCGGGCTGCGCGTGGGGTGATTCGCCGGAAAGCGGCATGGTCAAATTCTGCGAAAACGGCGCCAAAGCGGTGAACTGGGAAGCGACCAAACGTCGCGTCGACGCCAAGTTCTTCGCCAAACACAGCGTCACTTCGCTGCTGGAGCAGAGTGACTACTGGCTCGAATATCAGGGCCGTCTGACCGAGCCGATGGTCTACGACGCCGAAACCGATCGCTACAAGCCGATCAGTTGGGACGACGCCTACACCCTGATCGCCAAACACCTGCAAAGTCTGCCGAGCCCGGATCTGGCCGAGTTCTACACCTCGGGTCGCGCCAGCAACGAAGCGGCGTATCTGTATCAGCTGTTCGTGCGCGCCTACGGCACCAACAACTTCCCTGACTGCTCGAACATGTGCCACGAGGCCAGCGGTGTGGCGTTGGCGCAAAGTGTCGGTGTCGGCAAAGGCACCGTGACCTTTGACGATTTCGAACATGCCGATGCGATTTTCGTTTGGGGCCAGAACCCGGGCACCAACCACCCGCGCATGCTCGAACCACTGCGTGAAGCAGTGAAGCGCGGTGCACAAGTGGTGTGCATCAACCCGCTGAAAGAGCGTGGCCTGGAACGTTTCCAGCACCCGCAGCACCCGATTGAAATGCTCACCAACGGCGACAAGCCGACCAACACTGCGTACTTCCGCCCGGCTCTGGGTGGCGACATGGCGCTGCTGCGCGGCATGGCCAAGTTCCTCCTGCAGTGGGAGCGCGATGCGCAGAAGGCTGGCGAACCTGCCGTGTTCGATCACGACTTCCTCAATGCCCACAGCGCCAACGTGCTGGAGTATCTCGGTGTGGTCGATGACACACCGTGGGAGCAGATCGTCGCGCAATCGGGCCTGACCCTGGTCGAGATCGAACAAGCCGCACGCATGTACGCCAAAGGCAAGAACGTGATCATGTGCTGGGCGATGGGCATCACCCAGCATCGCCATTCGGTGCCGACCATTCAGGAAATCGCCAACCTGATGCTGCTGCGCGGCAACATCGGCAAACCGGGTGCAGGTCTGTGCCCGGTGCGCGGTCACAGTAACGTACAGGGCGACCGCACGATGGGCATCAACGAGCGTCCGCCGGTGGCGTTCCTCGATTCGCTGGAGCGACGCTTCCAGTTCAAGGTGCCGCGCCACAACGGCCACAATGTGGTCGAGGCGATCCACGCGATGGCCGAAGGTCGCGCCAAAGTCTTCATCGGTCTGGGCGGTAACTTCGCCCAAGCCACGCCGGACAGTCCGCGCACTTTCGAAGCGCTGAGCAATTGCGACCTCACCGTGCAAATCAGCACCAAGCTCAACCGCAGTCACCTGGCTCACGGCAAGGACGCGCTGATCCTGCCTTGCCTTGGTCGTACCGACATCGACATCCAGACCGAAGGCCCGCAAGCGGTCACCGTGGAAGACTCGTTCAGCATGGTTCACGCCTCCAACGGTCAGTTGCAGCCGCTGTCGAACCAGATGCGCTCCGAGCCGTCGATCATCGCCGGCATCGCTGCCGCCACGCTGGGCAGCAAACCGGTGGACTGGAACTGGCTGGTGGCCGATTACGGGCGCATTCGCGAACTGATCGCCGACACCATTCCCAACTTCAAAGAGTTCAACGAGAAGATCAAGAACCCGGGCGGGTTCTACCTCGGCAACAGCGCTGGCGCGCGCAAGTGGAACACGCCGTCGGGCCGGGCCAACTTCCGCGCGAACATGCTGCCCAAGGATCTGGTGCACGAACGCACCCGCGCGACCGGACAACTGCCGGATCTGATCCTGCAATCGATGCGTTCCCACGATCAGTACAACACGACGATTTATGGTCTCGACGACCGTTATCGCGGGGTCAAGGGACAGCGTGACGTGTTGTTCGCCAATGAGGCCGACATCATTCGTCTGGGCTTCCGTCCGGGGCAGAAGGCTGACATTGTTTCGATATGGGACGATGGTCGTGAGCGTCGGGTGAAGGGCTTCACCTTGCTGGCGTTTGATATTCCAGCGGGCCAAGCGGCGGCTTATTACCCGGAAGTGAATCCGTTGGTGCCGCTGGAGAGCACCGGGGATGGCAGCCATACGCCAACGTCGAAGTTCATTGCGATTCGGCTGGAAGCGGCGAGTGAGACCGGGTTGATCATGGCCAAGTCTGCTTAATCCAAAATCAAAAGATCGCAGCCTTCGGCAGCCTACACCGATTCCTGTAGGAGCTGCCGAAGGCTGCGATCTTTTCGCTTCTGCTTTTCAACCGCCCACAAAAAAGGCCGTTTTTTCACAAAAACGGCCTGTCCGAAGTAGCTAAAGACCGGCGAAAATCGGTTAAGTTCCGCTGATAAAACAGCAACTTGCAAAATTGTATACAAGTCGTGCTATTCGTCGGATTTCGATTGTCACGCTTGTTACACAGCCTCAGGATCGGCGCCGTCATCCCTTTGAGGCTCATCTATGAAGTTCTCCTCGATTCTCTTGTTGTCCCTTGGCCTGGTCAGTGGTTTGGCGTCTGCAGGCGGCACCACCGAAGCAGGTGTGGGCGGCGCATTGGGCGGGGTTCTTGGCTCGGTCGTCGGTCAGTCCTTAGGCGGCAATACAGGTTCAACCATCGGCGCAGCCTTGGGCGGCGCGGGTGGTAGTGCGGTCGGCGCCGACAAACGCAGCCGTGGCGAAGCCGCCATCGGTGGTGCGCTGGGTGCGGCCGGCGGTAACGTGGTTGGCCGCAGCATGGGCGGCACCACCGGCAGCCTGATCGGCTCCGCAGCAGGTGGCGGCGCCGGTGGCGCGCTGGGCAACTACATGGGCAACAAGAGCGATGACGACGATCGTCATTACGACCGCGGTCGTGACCGTCGCTACTATCGCGATGATCACCGTGGTCGCGGTCATGCCTATGGCCACCGCAAGCACCACAAGTACTATCGCAATCACTAAGGCGAGTGTTTGAATAAAAATCGCAGCCCGAGGGCTGCGATTTTTTTTGTTTTTTTCAAACCACCAGGCGTTCCAGCGCCTCGCGTAACCTGGCAGGGATCGGCACCGGCTGATTGCTCGCCCGATCGACGAATACATGCACGAAGCGCCCGGCCGCACAGGCCTCGTTTTCACCGACCTTGAACACCGCCAGTTCGTATTGCACCGAACTGTTACCCAGTTTGCCGACCCGCAGACCGATCTCGATCAGATCCGGAAAGGCGATCGAGGCGAAGTAGTCACAGGCCGAACTGACCACAAAACCCACCACGTCGCCGTCATGAATATCCAGACCACCGACCTGAATCAGGTAAGTGTTCACGGCCGTGTCGAAGAAGCTGTAATAGGTAACGTTGTTGACGTGACCGTAGGCGTCGTTGTCGTGCCAGCGCGTGGTGATGGGCTGGAAGTGTGGGTAGTCGGTGCGTTGAGGGGTGGACATGGCTGGGCTGGTTCTCCTGTTTTTCAGTGAGGGCGCTTGCCCTCACCCTAGCCCTCTCCCAGAGGTAGAGGGGACTGACCGAGGTGTTCTCTCGAAATACACCGACCTGATCCTCCGAGTCGGACTCAAATGTTGAAACCTACGCAGATCGGCTCCCTTTCCCCTCGCCCCCTTTGGGGGCGGTCCGACGTTTCGGGAGGGCTGGGGTGAGGGGGATCGATTCTGGCGGCGACATCACATTTGAGCAAACCCCTTCCCTTGCGCCGCCAACTCACCAATCAACCGCGCCGGTTTCCACTGATCGCCCTGTTGCGTCTCCAGTGCCAGCAAGCGCTGATGAATATCCACCAGCCCTTGCTGATCCGCCCAGGCCATCGGCCCGCCCTTGTCCGCCGGGAAGCCGTAGCCGTTCAGGTATACCAGGTCAATGTCATGCGCAGACTCGGCAATGCCTTCCTGGAGAATCTTCGCGCCTTCGTTGACCAATGCCAGCAGGGAGCGCTCGAGAATCTCCTCCGCACCGATCTCACGACGCTGGAAGCCCAACCCTTCGCTGACCTGCAAGACCAGCGCATCGACCTCAGGATCATGCTCGGCCTGACGGCTGCCGGGCTCGTAATGGTAATAACCGTTACCAGACTTTTGCCCAAAACGGCCCATTTCGCACAGACGGTTATCCACCTGCACCTCTGGCGCATCCTGGCCCTTGCCGGCCAACTCACGCGCGCGCCATTCCAGATCGATGCCGACCACGTCGTACATGCGGAACGGCCCCATGGCGAAACCGAACCCCTGCAACGCCGCATCGACCTGCTGTGGATAAGCGCCTTCAAGCAACATGTTGCGCGCCTCCAGCACATACGGATGCAGCATGCGGTTGCCGATAAAGCCGTGGCAGTTGCCGGATACCACGCTGACTTTGCCCATGCGTTTGCCCAGCGCCAGCGCCGCTTCCAGCGCGGCCGGTGAAGTCTGAGCACCCCGGACGATTTCCAGCAGTTTCATGATGTGCGCCGGGCTGAAGAAATGCAGGCCGAGCACCTGGGTCGGGCGCTTTGTCGCCGCGGCAATCGCATCGATATCCAGTGCTGAGGTATTGCTCGCCAACAGCGCTTCAGGCTTCAACAAGCCATCCAGCTCGCGGAAGATCTTCTGCTTGAGCTCAAGATTCTCGTACACCGCTTCGATCACCAGATCGACATTACGAATCGCCGCGTAATCCGCCGCCGCACTGACCCGGGCAATGCGCGCATCAGCCTCGGCCTGATCAATCCGCCCCTGCCGCACGTTGTGCGCATAGGTCTCGGTGACGGTCGCGAGAGCCTGTTCAAGCATCTGTGGGTTGTTATCTACCCACTGCACCGTCACGCCGGCATTGGCCAGGCACATGACAATGCCACGGCCCATGGTGCCCGCACCGATCACGGCAGCCTGCTGAATATCGAAAGATGTCTGGCTCATGTTGTTCTCTTGTTGGCGATCCGAAGACAGATCCCAACCATAGTCAGCCCGCCATGGTTTTTGAAGTTTATTACCGTGATGATCGACATTCAGCGGATGGATGGAGCCCCCGCCTTGATGAGACTTGATGTAGGAGCTGCCGAAGGCTGCGATCTTTTGATGCTGATTTTTTCAAGAGCAAAAGATCGCAGCCTTCGGCAGCTCCTACAGGGATCAGAGGTGCTCTTGCGCCCAGCTGCGGACTTCGGCGTAGGGATATTCCTCCAACGCAGCAAACCCGGGAATAGCGCGCGCCTTGAGCTTGGTGAACAAAGGCACGCTGATGCCGCACAAGAACCGCGTCAGCCGCTCCGCCGTCGGCAAGCCCCCGGTGTGCTGCTCATGCCTGTGGATAAAATCGCCACACAACGCCGCAAAGTTTTTATCCACAAGCGCTGGCAACTCCGGTGGTGCCGGCAACCGCGCAACCTGCCCGTGACACACCGAACAATGCCCACACTGTTCGGGCGCATTGTGATCACCAAAATACTCCGCCAGGCGATAACCCAGGCAGCGTTCGCTGGCGAACACTTCAAGCATCGCGTGGATGCGCGCCACTTCGGCCCGCTCATGTCGGGTGAAATAGTCATGCAGCTCAGCGCTCAGGGCATCGCTGTCAAAGTCACTATTGAGCAGGCTGTAGACCTCAGTCATCTGCTTGCTTTCAAGCTCGACCCAACCCTTCTCCTGAAAGTAATCCAGCGCCGTCACCACCCGGTTTCGCTCCGCCGAATACTGCGCGTACATCGCGTCGAAATTCACCGTGGCCCAGGTGCGTGCGCGGCTTGAGGTCTGGATGAGCGCCGCGACGAAATCCCTGCGCTCGCCCTCGAATCGCTCAAGGATTGCCTCAGGCTCCAGCAGGTATTTGAAACGGTACTCGGCGTAATACGCATAGCGCGGCGCAATCAAGCCGTGCAGTTCCAGTTGCACCAGCAATGTCTTCAGCGGCAACGAACGAATATTGCTTTGATCCGCCAGCGGTCCGAGCAAGAACTCCCACTGCCCTTCCGGCACCGATGCTTTCAATTCGTCGAGCACATAGCGAATGCCTTCGCGTTCCGGCGTGTCGCCGTAAACGAAGTTTTCCAGCACGTTGAGGCTGTCGCGATTGGCCAGCACCAGACAGTCCGACGGCTGCCCGTCACGCCCGGCGCGACCGATTTCCTGGCTGTAGTTTTCGATGGATTTGGGCAGGTCGAAGTGCACGACATTGCGGATGTCACTTTTGTCGATGCCCATGCCGAAAGCGATGGTCGCGACGATGCAATTGGACTGCCCGGCCATAAAACGTTTCTGGATCGCTTCGCGTTTGTCATGGGCTAAGCCAGCGTGATACGCCTCAGCCTGAATGCCGTTGCGCTCAAGGTGTTCGGCGATGTGCTCGGCGGTTTTCTGCAAGGTCACGTAAACGATACTCGGCTGCCCCGCACGCTCGCTCATCCACTCCACCAGACGCCGACGCTTGTCCTGACCACGCACCGGTTCCACCAGCAGATTGAGATTGGGCCGGTAGAAGCCGGTGGTCACCACATCATCAGCGGCGATAGCGAATTTGGCCTGCATGTCGGCGATGACTTTCGGCGTTGCCGTGGCCGTCAGCAGCAAGGTCTGCGGGATGTTGAACTGGCGTTGGTAGTCCGGCAGCTTGAGGTAATCGGGGCGGAAGTTGTGGCCCCATTCCGAGATGCAATGCGCCTCGTCCACCACCAGTAACGAAATCGGCACCTGCTGCAGAAAGTTGCGGAAGCGCTCGTTCTTCAAACGCTCCACCGAGATCATCAGAATCTTCAATTCACCCGACCGGGCGCGGGCCATCACGTCATTGGCGTCATCGCGACTCTGCGCCGAATCGATGCTGCCGGCCGAAATACCGTGTCGCTGCAAGAAGGCCAACTGATCCTGCATCAGCGCCAGCAACGGCGAGACTACCAGCGTCAGGTGCGGCAGCATCAGCGCCGGCAATTGATAACAAATCGACTTGCCGGAACCGGTGGGAAAAATCGCCGCCGCCGAGCGCCCGGCCAGCACCGCGCTGATCGCAGCCTCTTGTCCGGGTCGAAACTGTGGAAAACCAAAAACCTGTTCCAGGGTGTTGTGCATTCGCTGTCACTCCATTGACTGCTGCCATGCCAACAGCCTAGCGGGCGATCGCAGCGAGTCGAGAAAAGGTCGGGGCCAAATCGATTCGGAATGATACAGCGATTACTTGAACGCCACGGTCCCTGTGGGAGCGAGCCTGCTCGCAAAGAGGCCGGTCAACCCGACACAAAACTCACGGTTGCAGCACGGCCACCCGCAGTTGCTCGTCGAGCACGCGCTCATGCACATCCAGGCTTCTGCTCGCCCACAACGCATGCGCCGGACTGATATCGCCGGTAAATGCCGCCGACAACTGACGTAGATCGGCAACACTGCGCACCCGCGGACAAAATGGCTGCCCGTCACAGTCCTGACTGGCGTGGCGATAGGTCGCGAGCAAGCGATCCCACAGATTTTCGCGCACTTGCCGGATTGACTTGAGCTGAACGTGCGAGACGCCCAAACGTTGCTCAAGCCCGGACTCGTCCAGTGCTTCGCTAGCCAGCAAGGCTTTGCCGAACATCAACACTTCAGCACGAGAGGCTGTGTCGAGATTCGTCTGGCTGGCGAGCGTTTCCGGCCAACCGGTGCGGTCGAGATGATTGAGCACCTGCGCGTTGCCGGCTTCGGCGGCTAACGTCATGCGGCAACCACTGACCCACAGCAACACAATCGAGGCCATTCGTAGCCATTGCATACCTAATTCCCTTTAAGCGTGTATCGGACGTTTGGAAACGTCCCACAGATTCTGGCGCGCACCATACAGAGGTTTGCTGCGAAGCGCCTGACAAACCCGTAGGAAATTTTTCGCGTAGGGGTTTTGCCTGAAAAAACCCCTGAATACGCGTAGGGCAAATGCCCGCACCACGGAAAAACCCCTACGAATTCTGTCCACTTCGGCGGTCTTGTTCGGCTGCGTAACGCTCTTCTATAGTGGCCGGCGCGGCTGAAATACCCTGTCGGCCCGAACGAGCGCCTTTGCAAAGGACCCGCCTCACCATGATCAACCGCTATCGCCCTCTCAAAACTTGCTACAGCGAAAACCCTGTATTGGTCATCGACACGCACGCCAGCCACGGCGACTTGCTCGATGCTGCAGACCAGCGTCTGCGCGCCGCCAGTGATTTGCTGGAAACGCTTTATTGTTTGTGTTTCAAACAATCTGACGTAAAAGACATACCAAACATCGTCAACGCACTTTATTTATTGATCAAAGATGGCTGCGACTTGCTTGAAGTTGCCAAACAAACACCATCTTGAGCGAGACAAACTTCAAAACTACAAACCCGGAAACAACACATCGCTTTATTTATCAACCTTATCGACACTAAGTTGTTGCTCTTACATTAACCAATGGGCAACACCATGACAGTTTTAACCATCTTTTTTTGTGGCACCGGCTCCAACAAGTTTGATACCAATCATGAGAACTTCTGGGACGGCGAGATCGTTTCGACCCTCGCTTCGCATCATACCGGCCGCGAGTTCGCGGAGTGGATCGTTGTCGACGGCCCCGGCAGTGGCAACCTGCAAGCCGACGACCTGTTTACCAAAACCAAGGAATACAATCTGAGCGGCACCTTGTTTGGCAAGGGCTGGGACGAAAACGTCCAGCACGCCATGAACATTATCAAAGGCAAATGCGACTGGCAGCGCCAGCAGTTGACCGAAACGGAATACAACCGTCTGAAGGCTGCTGGCATTCCTATTGAAGATGTAAAGGCCGAAGGTTCGTGGTTCTGGCGTAAATATAACTACGGCGACCGTAGCGTTACCCAGCAGAAGTTACAGGAACAAATCATCAAGACTTTCCGTAAAGACGGCATCATTCCGACAAAGGTTAATCTGGTCGGCTGGAGCCGCGGCGGCATTAGTTGCCATATGCTGGCCAACGCAATGTTCAAGGACAGCGCACTGAAAAACATCCCGGTAAACATTTTTGCCATTGATCCGGTACCGGGAATTGGCAACTTTCAGGATGAGCGGGTCAAGCTGGCCAGCAACGTCAAGGAATACGTCGGTTTCTACGCCCGCGACGAGCGCTCCAAAGGCTTCAGTTGCGTGATTCCGCAAACCGCCACGGGCACCAAAACCTCTGTCTATCCAATGGCCGGTCGCCATGCCACCCTGGCCGGCAACGCTACCGCCGGTGGCGGCGTGCCAACCAACAGCAGCGACATGAAAGCGCTCGTCGATCCTGGCCGGATCGTCCGCCATCTCGCCGAAACATGTCTCAAGCGTTGGGGCGTGTCTCTGACGAAAACGCTTAACCTGAGCGACGCCGACCTGAAAACGCTCACCGCCAACGTTGTTCGTGACGAAGCGAAATACAAACTGATGCACAACCTTTCCTACACCTACTTCACCGAACTGGACAAAGGTGAGCGCTACGTTTCGCTGGGCAGCAAAGGCGTGCCGTTCTCGACGGTGAAAGGTGCGATTTACGCGCCGGCGACGGGGCTGACGACGAGTGTGCTGGACGGCGTATCGGGTTATTGGTTGAAGGCCGTGGGCGCGTGAACGGACGAAAAAACCTACAGCAATGGCCTGTCTCGTATTCGTCCCGTTCCTACAAACTCAGACTCCATTGCCGCCTATCGCGGCTTGGTTAGTCAAATCTATAGTCGTGACTGTCGCTGCCAAATCAGCGACTCGGGTTTGGTCACCTGAAATTGAGAGAGAGAAACTACGCATGCCCTTGTATGCTTGCCGCCATCTATTGTGCGGCATGCTTTATGGCGGCTGTGTTTGGGACGCTTCGGCGTACACGGAGTTCTCTCTCTCTGGTTGACCAACCCGAACACAGTCGCCTCCCATCGTTTGGTCATGATGGCGGCGGCTATTGGAACGCCTATAGAGAGAAGAACAATGAAAGCATGGAATCCGCTTACCCCTGATCGCTACCGCCCACTCGAATCAAACCTCACCGGCACCAAGCCCCTGATCATCGACACAACGGCCAACCCGCAAGACATCCTCGAATGCGCCGTTCAGCGCCTGCGCGCTTCAAGCAACCTGCTACGCACCCTCTACTGCCTCAACTTCAGACAAGCCGACGTCGAAGACATCCCCCACATCACCCATGATTCAAAAAAACCAACAGACTCTCGATGAACAGCCTCGCTTTAAGGATCGAAAATCCCGACCTATCACTCCACACGATTGCACTACACTGGAGTCCTGTACCAAGAGGCCTATGAAATGAGCGAATTGACGTTCCAGCAGAAGCAGGCTTATTACGACAAAGTACGCCGGTCAAACTATCTGGCGAGCTTACGTCTGGAAGGTTTCGATACCAGCCGTGCCGATGCCGAGAAACCGCTTCCATCAAGGGAATCGGTCATTGAAAAATATCGTCAGACTGCACGTTAATGACGGACAAATATGGGGTCGGACAAGACCCCTATTGCTACCCTCATAGTGATGTTCTGCGTAACTTGCTCGACATCCACTCTGAAGAAGAATTGCAAAAAGCAGAGCGAGAGCTCTCGGAAATCGCGATCAGTCGATTTCGTCTTCTCCCCCCTCCTTATGCAGCACGCCCATAAAACTCTTTTTTGCGATGTTTACGATTGGGCCGGGCAGTTGCGTACCGTTAACATCAAAAAGGGACAAACATTTTTCTGCACTGCAGAGCGAATTCTTCCAGAAGCGCAAAAAATCTTTAGCGTGATGGAGCGCTCGGCGTGGTTCGCGGGAATGGGCAAACCAGAACTTGTGGTGAACATCGCTGAGGCTTATGGCGATTTGAATGTCATCCATCCTTTTCGCGAAGGTAATGGCCGAGCGCAACGCCTATTATTTGAACAAATCATTATTAACGCAGGCTTCCCAGTCGATTGGTGGCTGGTTAAAGATGACGCTTGGGTCCCAGCAAACATTGATGCTGTGTCATGTGATTATCGGGGGCTAGTGGCGATCTTTGAGCGCTGCATTGGCGAAAAGCTGGCTCTTTAAGTGGCAGTATTCTGGTAGTTAAGGCCATTTTCTGCGGGAATATTGCCAGTTAGTCTTGTTTTCGCCCACAAAAAAGCCGCCCTCAAGAGGCGGCTTTTTCATTCACAACAAACCAATCTTACAACTTAGGCCCTGCAGCCTTGATCGCGTCGCTCACTTCGAACTTCTTGAAGTTCTCGATGAACAGACCGGCCAATGCCTTGGCAGCCTCGTCGTACGCAGCCTTGTCAGCCCAGGTGTTGCGTGGGTTGAGC
>Ga0247814_10000457_pt1 | contig 32920 bp, 20 predicted proteins | sample UWRJL179409R1_FD_179947 | JGI IMG/M metagenome (GOLD analysis project Ga0247814, IMG submission 179947) | Plant litter microbial communities from Arlington Agricultural Research Station in Wisconsin, United States - UWRJ-L179-409R-1 | ecosystem: Environmental > Terrestrial > Plant litter >... | reverse complement strand
CTGGAAGTGTCACGGCTCAACAAAGACGCGCTGATCACGCTCGACAAGCTCCGCGTCGACGTCGTCGGGCTGTTCCACATCAAGGTGAAGCCCGATGCGGAATCGATCGCCGCCGCCGCGCAGACCTTGGGTGACTCGGTCAACAGCCCCGATGCGGTGAAGTCGCTGCTAGACGGGAAGCTCGTCTCGGCGCTGCGGTCGGTCGCCGCGACGATGACGATGGAGCACCTCCATGCCAACCGCGCCGACTTCATTCAGAAGGTGCAGGAGGCGTTGATGACCGATCTGGACATGAACGGCTTCCAGCTCGAGTCCGTCAGCATCACGCATTTCGACCAGACCGCGTTCGAGCATTTCAACGAGAACAACGCGTTCGACGCCGAGGGGCTGACCGTGCTCACGCGGACGATCGAAGAGCGCAAGAAGATCCGCAACGACATCGTCGCGACCAACCGCGTCGAGATCGAGCAGCGTAACCTCGACGCCAACAACCAGTCGCTCGAGATCGCGCAGGCCGCGGAACAGGCACGACTGACGCAGGAGCAGACCTTGTCGGCCCGCCGCGCGGAACAGGCGACTGCAATCGCCACCGCCGAAGCCGAGCAGACGAGGCTTGCCGAGATTGCCCGCATCACCGCCAGCCAGGCGCAGACCGTCGCGCAGACCGAGGCCGACAAGGTGATCCAGACCGCGACGATCGCCCGCGACGGCGCGATCCAGACCGCGACGATCGAACGCGACCGCACCATCGAGATCGCGCGCATCACGACCGCTGTGCAGACCGCGCAGAAGTCCGAGGAGGAATCGACCGCCACCGCGGCTGCAAACGAGGCGCGCGCACTCGCCGTCCGCGCCGAGGAAAGCGTCGCGACCGCCAAGGCGACCGAAATCGCCAATCGTAACAAGAACGTCGCCGTCATAGCCGCCACGCAGCGCGCGCAGGAGGAAGCCGTCGGCATCACCGTCGCCGCGACCGCCGAGAAGGAGGCCGCCGAAGCGCGCGCCAGCGCCTTGCGCACCGAAGCGACAGCCGAAGCCGATGCCGAGAAGGCCCGCGCAGAAGGGCGCGAAGCGGCGTTCAAGGTCGATGCGGCAGGTCAGGCGTCGCTGAACGAAGCGACCAATCTTTTAAGCGACGCGCAGACCGCGTTGCTCATCCGCCGCGCAATGCTGGAGGCTCTTCCTGCCATAATCGCTGCGGCGAGCAAGCCAATGGAGAACATCGACAAGATCAGCATCGTCGATGCACGAGGGATCCACGGTGACGGGGGTAGCGATGCCGCGTCCGGCGGTGGCCAAGGCAACCTCGCCGATGCGGCGGTTGCGGCGGCGATGCGGTACCGTGTCGGTGGCCCGTTGATCGACGGCCTGATGGCAGAACTGGGTATGACCGGCAGCTCGTTGAACGGCATGTTGGCCGGAAGCGGTGGAGACACAATGGCTGCAAGACCTGCCTCCACCGATGCCCACAAGCCTGCCGCTACCCTGAATGGCGGCTCCGGCCACGCGCCAGATTAGAGGTGAGACCGTAACGGATAGCGGGTGCCCGACCGAGTCCGCTCGTACATTGGTTGGCTTGAGGACATTCCCTGGCGGCTGCCCGCCAGGGCTCCAACGCATGTTTGTCCAGGAGCCGCCGTACGCAGCTCGGACAGCGGCCAGCCGCAGGACGTCAGTGCGGTCCTCAGGGTTGCTTTTGTGCTACCCGAAAAGTGCCGTGTACGATGCTTGGCGGAGCAATCCGCGCATTTTAAGGACCGGCTGCATCGATCCTGCACGGGTTCTTCATCAAAGCTCCCGCCGTGCGGGATCATCGATCCATAAGCCTCCCGTAGATTGTCTGCTCCCAACGCAAGGAGCAGATCGTGCGATTGAGTTTTCTGATCAAGGTCCCAATCGTTGCCGCCCTGATCGTTCTGGTCGACCGGTTGTTCCCATCCAGCTTCGCGGGAGCACGGATCGGGTGCCTCGCCCTTGCATGGCTGATCGCCGTCGCCGTAGCGCGGCGGGACGTTCGCAAAAGCCCGCTCGCCCGGATCGGGCTTGGCGCGGCTGCGCTTTTTGCGGTGGCGCTGTTCGACGATCCCGGACCGCTCGCCTGGGTCCTGTTCTGGTGTTCTCTATCTGCCGCTGCCTTGTTGCCGAAAGTCGTCCGTTTCGACGATGCGTGGCATTGGGCCGCGCGGCTCGCGCTGCATGCAGCAACAGGCGTGACGAAGCCTTTATCTGACGTGTCCCGTATTGCCAGGCGTCGGCGTGATACAAATCCGCGCGCCATCGCGGCAACTCTGGCGCTACCGTTGATCGGCGGCGCGCTGTTTCTGATCCTGTTCTCGGCCGCCAACCCGCTGATCGCACGAGCGTTCGCGGCCATTCGGCTGCCGTCGCTCTGGCAGATCCTCGTTTGGGCGTTCGTCGCCTTTTGCGCCTGGCCAAGCTTGCGACCGCATGCGGCCGTCATCCGGCTGGCGGCACGCCTGCCCGATCCGGAACCGGCTCTTCCCGGCACGTCGCTGCCCTCGGTGCTGATCGCGCTGGCTTTGTTCAACCTGATCTTTGCGGTGCAGAACGGACTCGATATCGCCTTCCTGTGGAGCGGCGGCGCATTGCCTGCCGGTATGACGCAGACGGAATATGTCCATCGCGGTGCTTATCCGCTGATCGTAACGGCGTTGATCGCGGGCGCGATGGCGCTCGCGATGCTGCGTCCGGGAAGCGCCAGCGAACGCAACATTTGGGCGCGGCGGCTCGTGACCCTGTGGGTCGCACAGAACCTTGTGCTCGTCGCATCAAGTGCGCTCCGAACGATCGACTATATCGAGACGTCGATGCTGACGACGTGGCGCATTGCGGCGCTGGTGTGGATGGCGCTGGTCGCGCTCGGGCTGGTGCTGATCTGCTGGCGCATCCTGCGCGGCCGAAGCGCGCGGTGGTTGATCAACTGGAATGCGTTCGCCGCGACCCTTGTGCTCACGATCTGCTGCTTCATCGATCTGGCGGCGACGGCGGCAAGCTGGAACGTGCGCGCGACCACCCCCGAACACGTCGACCTCTGTTATCTCAGCCAACTCGGCGACAGCGCGCTGCTGCCGTTGATCGCGCTGGAACAGCGGCAGATGGATGCGTCCACGCGAGACCGCGTGCGCTATATCCGGGATCAGACCTTCACCGATCTGGCAGCGCGGCAGGATAGCTGGGCGGACTGGACGCCGCGCGGCGCGCGTCGGCTGATGCGCGCGCAGACCACGCTCGGTCCCAATCCGGCGCGCCCGTTGCCGGTCGCGCAATCGGCGTGGCGCAATTGCGATGGGACGATCGGACAATCGCCCGTGACGCAAGTCCAGCCTTGACTGAGCGAGCAACCACCATGATCCAATGCCCGATGCCCCGCACGATCCTGATTGCCGATGATGACCCGCATATCCGGCAGCTGCTCGTCTTCGCGCTCGCCAAGGCCGGGTTGGGTACTGTCGAGGTTGAGGACGGCGAAGCAGCGCTGGCGGCAGCGCAGACGCACCTGCCCGACCTGATCGTGCTCGACATCAACATGCCGCGGATGGACGGCATCGAGGTCTGCCGACGTCTACGCGCGCAAAGCGACGTGCCGATCCTGTTCCTGTCGAGCCGCGACGACGAGATCGACCGGGTGCTGGGTATCGAGCTTGGTGCGGACGATTATGTAACAAAGCCGTTTTCCCCGCGCGAGGTGGTGGCACGGGTGATGGCCATCCTGCGTCGGGTGGCGAGCTGTCCACCCCCTGTTGCCCAACCGGCGGGATCGCTCCGGCACGGCTGCCTGACCCTCGATGCCGAAGGTTGGCAGGCAAGCTGGTCGGGTCAGCCGGTGTCGCTGACCGTCACCGAGTTCGGCATCCTGCGCACGCTTGCGACTATGCCGGCCAAGGTGTTCAGCCGCGACGCGATCATCGACCGGCTGCACGGCCCGGGCTTCGCTATCACCGACCGAACGATCGACAGCCATATCCGCAACCTGCGCGGCAAGTTCGGGCAGCTTGGGGCAAATGACGTGATCGAGACGCGCGCCGGCATTGGCTACCGGCTCGGTGCTTGCGGCGCGGGATGATCGAGCCGTTCAAGCGCATCGTCCGGCGCCACTGGCCGCGTCTACGGTTACGGACGATCTTGCTGCTGACGTTCGTGTTCGTGGCGGCGCTGCCGGGCTTTGGCGCCCTGTTTCTACGCGTCTACGAGAACAGTCTCGTTCGTCAGACCGAGGCCGAGCTGATCGCGCAAAGTGCCGCGCTGGCCGCCATTGCCGCTGCCGACTGGCAAAGCGCCGAACCGCGAGCGTCGATCGAAGCCCCACCAAGCGAAGCGTCCACAGTCGATCTACGGATGAGCTCTATCCTGCCGGAACGCCCTGCTCCACATGCGGTGAGCGAACCGGAAGACAAGGCAACGATTGCATGGGCCAAGCGCCTCGCGCCGATCCTGCGAACGACCGCACTCACGACGCTTGCATCTATCCAGATACTAGACCCGCGGGGCCGCATCTTGGTCGGCCCTGAGGCCGGATACGTTTATGCTGACATGCCGGAGCTTCGGTCCGCACGCGAAGGGCGACCTGCCACCACGCTACGCCACAATGATGGCTATCGACCGCGGTACGCGCTCGAATGGTTGAGCAGGGCGTCAGACCTGCGTATCCATCATGCTCGCCCCGTCATGGTCGGCGGGCACGTGATCGGAATATTGCTACTGTCACGTTCGCCGCGTGCGCTCTTCGTCGGCATGTATGCCGATCGCGGTAAGATCCTGCTCGGTGTGGCGTTGATCTTCGGGACATTGGTGGTCCTGAGCGGGCTGCTGTCGCGCGGCATTGTCCAACCGGTCGAGGCGCTTGGCGAAGCGACGCGCGCGGTTGCCAGCGGGCGGGGTTCGGTGCCGACGCCACCGACGACCGCTGCCATCGAAATCCAGGCGCTGTACCGCGACTTCGGCATCATGGCCGAGGCGATCGAGCGCCGCTCGCGCTACCTCCGCGACTTCGCCCACGCGGTCAGCCACGAGTTCAAGACGCCGCTGGCGGGAATCGGCGGCGCGGTGGAGCTATTACAGGATCATGCCGACATGGCACCGGTCGATCGCCAGCGCTTCCTTGCCAATATCGGCGCGGATGCAGCACGGCTTAATTTGCTGGTCAGTCGCCTGCTCGATCTCGCCCGCGCAGACATGGCCGAGATCGTCGAGGGCGTTGCCGCAGACGTTACCGACGTCATGCATTGCACAGCGGATGCCTATAACGGTGCCGGCTTCCATGTCAGCATGACCTCGTCTCCAAGTCTGCCTAGCGTCGCCGTGCCGCGCGCTGTCCTTGAAACTGCGTTGACCGGGCTGATCGAAAACAGCCGTCAGGCGGGGGCATCGAATGTCTCGATGACGGCGGATATCGTTGGCCGTCGCGTGGCGCTTACCCTGCGAGACGACGGCTCCGGCATTCCGATCGGTGACCGCGAGCGCATCTTCGAGCCTTTTTTCACCAGTCATCGCTCGTCCGGCGGCACCGGGCTTGGCCTGCCAATCATTCGGTCGTTGCTTCTGGCGCATCATGGCACGATCGCGCTTGAAGAGAGGAAGGAATACGGGACGGCGTTCACGATGATGCTGCCGCAGTATATTCCCTCGGCAGGTCAGGTCTGAACCCTTGCACCCCCGGCCAATCCTGCTGTCGTTGCTCCTGATCGCAGGAACGATCACTGCCGGTCTCACACTTCGGCTAGCGCATCTGGGCATGCCGTTTTTCGTGACGAAATACGGCGGTTCGACGCTTTGGACGCTCATGATCTACTTGATCGTATCGTCCCTGCGCCCCTACTGGACACCGTACAGAAGCGCAGCATCATCTGGGCTCATCGCGGTGACCGCTGAGCTATTCAAACTCTATCATTTTCCCGAACTAGATATGTTTCGCCAATCCCTTCCTAGCACCCTCCTATTGGGGCGTGTGTTCTCGGTTACGAATTTCATCGCCTATGCGTTTGGGATTATGCTGGGCGTAATCGGCGATCGTAAATTCCGATTGGCGAGTTTCTCACGCCTGTAGACGGCTTCGCCAAGCCGTCTGGCGGCGCGGACGTCTTGTCGTTCGCGTTCCGAGCCTGCGATTGCCTGCTACAGGGATGTCCGGTGTTCACTAAGTAAATGCGTTCGCGCGGTGCGCAGCGATCAACTGACAGTTCCCAATGCCGGCCGAAAAAGCAGATGAACGATCGTCTGAAGTTGGGAAGCGGCAATGCGATCCGGAATGATCACAAGTGGGTCTGACCGGAAGCATGGGCAGGTACTCCCGCCCCGTAGCTGACGTTCTTAGTTAAGCTCCCTCCAGCGGCTCAAGCCTCCATTTGGCAGCAAGCATCGCCAACAAAAGATCGACGTAGTTCCAGCCCTCGGCGCGGGCGGCGATCGCTGAGAGGCAATCCTGATCTTCGCGTCCCGGGCGGCCTGGCCCCGTCATGTTGGGTTTCATGTTGAGGTCGAACAATTTGAACAGACCATGACGATCGGCGCGGCAATCGATCCGGATCGCCGTGCGGGCGTCGACCAGCGCGGCCGCCGAGACGCAGCTGTCGATCATCGCTACGATGGCAGGATCGTGTAGTCGCTCGGGAGCGATTGCGATGCTGTTGGCGGTGACCGGAACGTCGCCGTTATATGGTGCTACTCCGCCGCGCTGATCGAAGCGGTATACGGGCGGCAAGGCCCAGTGCGTCGGTGCCCGCGAACCGTCCGGGCGCGGGGAGGCGGGCGGCATGAGGGTGACGGTCATCTCGTCACCGCCGAGAAACTCCTCCACCATCAGCATGTCGCCGAAGGTGGCGGCTGCGATCAACGCAGTCGCGGCATCGCGCAGGGCACCGAGGCTCTCTACTAGGGTCACGCCCTGGCTGCCACGGCCGCGCACCGGCTTGACGATCATCGGAACGGACATGCCGCGGGACGCGCACGCGTTCTCGACATCGGCCAGTGCGCAGACGTTCTCCTTCGCCGTGCCGGAAAGCAGAAACGATTGCGCTACCGGCAGACCCGCCTCGGCAAGGAGATGGTTGGTCTGGAACTTGTCGTCGAACGCCTGCATTGCCGCGGGAAGCTGCCCGACGATGTCGAAGTCGACCATTGCCGCCTCAAGCGGATGTCCTTTAAACAAGACCGTGTTCGCCCACAGTACCGATGCGCCGGCTGCGCCCGCGCTACGGATGCCCTCGGCGGTGTCCGGGAAGACCCAGTCGAGTGCCTTGGCGGGGTCTGGCGAGGAGGTGGGGGTGACCACATTCACCCCGGCCGTCCGCAAGGCAAAAGCAATGTCGGCGCCGCCATCTGAATATCCGCCCGGTTTTGCGTCCTTTCGCAGTCCGTCGATCAACGGTGGTGGAAGCGCTTGGTAGAGAAGGGCGACCGGCGCGGTTTTCATGAATAATCTCCTACGCACCGCGCATTAGCCCGCAGCGGCGCGCGCATGAAAGGGGCATCGATTGCGGTCATGCGGCAGTGATACCTCATGCATCGGCTTGACCCTGACGGTGGCGCCATTTGCGCTGGGGTACCCTGATGGATCGGACCGGCTAACACCCGGCAATCCGCTCGACGATGGTCTTGATCGCATCTCGCTCTACGGGTGCGCGATCGATCGAATTGTGGATGCCGATACCCTCGATCAGCGCGTCGAGCGCGCGCGCCGTAAGCGGGTCGAAGAAGCGGCCCAGGGCACCTCGACTGCTGTCCATCCAATGTTGCATGACCGCGCTGACCGGTGGGTGCCGGGCCGCGAAGGCGTATAGTTCGTAGCTCAACAACAACGTGCGCGGTTCCGCCCAAACCTGGTTCGCGATGATGTCGATGACTGCCGTACACGCCTCTGCGCGGTCCGTTGCGGCCTCCAGGCGCGAGCGGAAGGCAGTGGAGGAGTCCGCCGCCAGTTGCAGGAAGGCCGCCTTGAGCAAGTCCTCCAAGGTCGCGAAATAATAGGTCACGGAGCCGAGCGGCACCTGCGCCGCCTCTGCGATGCGGCGATGGGTCGTTGCCGCGGTTCCGTGATCAGCGATGACCGCCAAAGTCGCGTCGATAATGCGCTGCCGCCGTGCCGGATCGTTGCGCCGGGACTGTTGGGTCATCGCCTCTTTACCTCGCTCTCGGCATGTGTACATACGTACACAACGCCGAGAGTGATTGGAAGGCAGCGGCTATGACGGAGGATCGGGTGAGCAGGCGGGCGGTGATCGGTGGTGCTGCGGCGCTGACGATCGCGGGCAGTGCCGGCGTCGCAACTGCGCAGGGCTCGGCAACTTCGGCGCTTGGGCGCCGTGACGGTCGCTGGCTGAACGCGCCCAAGGCCTGGAAAGTCACACCCGGCGGGGACCTGACGCTCGTCACCGACAAGGGCAGCGATTTCTGGCGCGAGACGCATTACGGCTTCACCCGGGACAGCGGTCATTTCCTCGGCTTCACCGCGCCCGCCGCGTTTACCGCCCAACTGCGCATTCGCGGCCAGTATCAGAAACTCTACGATCAGGCCGGTATCATGGTACGGGTCGACGAGCGACGCTGGGTCAAGGCGGGGATCGAATTGTCCGACGGGCGCGCCATGCTGAGCAGCGTGCTGACCGACGGAAAGTCCGACTGGGCAACCGGCCCGTACGAGCATGACGCGCAGGATTTCTGGATGCGCGCGACCGTCGCCAAGGGCGTCCTGCGGTTGCAGGTTTCAGCGGACGGCAAGACTTGGCCGCTGGTCAGACTGGCACCCTTTCCGATCGCCCCTGCGTATCAGGTTGGACCGATGGCCTGCACGCCCGAACGTGCCGGGCTGGATGTGCACTTTTCAGACCTGAGCATCACCGCCCCGTTGGGCAAGGACCTCCACGACCTGAGTTGATCGCGATGACGCAGAAGGAGCGGATGCTGGCGGGCGAACTTTACACCGCCGACGATCCGGAACTCGTCGCGGACGCGGCGCGCGCCGCTGCGTGGCTCGACCGCTATAACCGCGCATCGACCGCTACCGCGGCGGAGCGTCGTGCGCTTTTGGCAGAAATGCTTGGTCACGCGGGGCGCGGTGCGACGATCCGACCGCCGTTCCACTGCGACTATGGCTATAACATTCATCTGGGCGAGGGCGCGTTTCTCAATTTCGGATGCACGGTGCTCGACGTAGTGCCCGTGCGGATCGGTGCGGGCACGCAGATCGGTCCGGGCGTGCAGATCCTCACCGCCGATCATCCACGCGATCCGGCTGAGCGTGCCCGAATGCTGGAGTTCGGGCGGTCGGTCACTATCGGTCGAAACGTCTGGATAGGCGGTGCGGCGCTGATCCTGCCCGGCATCACAATCGGTGACGACGCGATCATCGGCGCAGGCAGTGTTGTAATACGCGATGTTCCCGACTGCGTGACCGTGGCGGGCAACCCCGCCCGCCTACTGGGATAGGGGCCGATTACTTATACACGCCGAGTTTCACACCGACATGAGTGAATGTCCGAAGTTCGGAAAGTCAAAAGCGCCCGCGAACGTCCGCAACTGGGTCGTCAGCCCTTGGTTACCTGGCAGGTCTCCCAAAGGGACGACATTCCCCGGTCCTCCAGCACTCTGCACTCAAACTTTTCACTCATTTCAACAGGCCTTTTTGTCGCCCGAATAGGCTGATGAAGCGTCGTTCCTCCCTCTCCCAGTCGTGGAGCAGAAGAAGGCGTTGCAACGCGCCAGCTCGCAGCAAAAACAATCGTTCCCCGAATGCCCTTGCGGTCAGTCAAATGTCGGACATATCCTATTTCGCGAGGGGACCGGCGAGCTTGCTGGCCCGGTCGTGATTGAGTGAACCCGGATGAATCAAGTGCTGCGCTGTCTGCGCGTTCTATTGCTCATGATTGCCGGTGCCGCTCCCATCGGTTCGGCGCCCGCCATGCCGCCGCCGCCGTCGGCCTACGTCTTTGTCTACTTCACCGGCAATACGATCGACGGCGAAAAGCTGCGGTTCGCGATCTCAGATGGTAACAATGCGTTGCAATGGAAGACGCTGAACGATGCCCAGCCCATCCTCGAATCGACCAAGGGCACGCGTGGCTTGCGCGATCCGTTCATCATGCGCTCGGCAGATGGCGACCGTTTCTTTCTACTCGCCACCGATCTTTCGACCGGTCGCACCGGCTGGGGCGGGGCGACCAACCACGGTAGCCATTATTTGGAAATTTGGGAATCGACCGACCTGATCCACTGGGGCAGGCAGCGCCATGTTCGCGTGAACCTGCCCGCCGCGGGCATGACCTGGGCACCTGAAGCCACCTACGATCCCACCATTGGCGCGTACGTCGTCTATTGGACGTCCACGCTCTACAAGGATGCCGCGCACAATCGCGAGGACGGTAACGGACCGCAGATCCTGGCCGCGATCACCCGGGACTTCAACACCTTCACCGCCCCGAAGCCGTGGTTCAAGGCCGCCGACGTTCCCGGAGCGGTGAAAGCCAAGGGCATGATCGACGCGACCGTCATGAAGGTTGGTGATCGATATTACCGTTTCACCAAAGTCAGCGACGCCAGCGGCTGCCAATCGAGCGATATCCTGGCGCAGGTCTCCCCCTCGCTGCGCGCATCCGGCGGGCCGGGCGCGTGGAAGATCGTCGACCGCTGCGTGGGCCGGCGCTCCGGCACACCCGAGGTGGAGGGGCCGAGCGCGTTCGTCGCCAATCCGGGCGACACCAGCGGGTTCAAATACTTCCTGTGGGTCGATGACTATGGCGGCGTCGGCTACATCCCGCTGGCGACGAACGACCTCAACGGCAAGATCGCCTGGACCTACCCGCGCGCCTTCAGCCTGCCGGCGTCGCCGCGCCACGGCACGGTCATGGCGATCACCGCGTCGGAGCGTGACGCGCTCGTCGCGCACTGGAACCGCCCCGCGCCCGCCGCCGCGCCCGCTGCTTACGTCGCCGGTAGCTGGGTGGTTCCTCCCGTGCTGGCATCCGGTACGCGCTTGCCCGTCCCGGACGGGCACCTAGTCACATGGCGCGTCGACGGTCGCGCGCTGCCCGACGGCATTCTCGTCAACCGCGGCGCGATGGCGCGCATCGTCAACCTCGACGGAACCCTGAAGCGTCTGGACGGAACGACGCTCGCCAAGCGCTTCACCGTCCGCCTGCTCGGCACCGCGTCGGGCCGCCTCATATCCTACGCGCGCGCACCGACGACCACGCGCGACGCGAACCAGCCGACCGTGGCGCGCAGCGTCCACCTCGCGCTCACCGGCGGTGATGGCCGCGCCGTCCCACTGAACGACGATTACGGCGTCCTGTTCGCACGCGGCGACTATGTCGGGGTGGATCGCGTCGCGCTACGCGGGGTTGCCGACCCGTCCTTGTTCTACTTCGCCGACGGCGCGCTTGGCGTCATCGCGACGCGTGTCGACATGGCCGGCACGCCGGATCACGATCCCACCGCGACGATCATCTTCCGCAGCGGTTTGAATCACCCGGGCGACTTCGTCGAACTGGGCTCTCTGGACCTGCACACCACCAATGGCGTCACGAAGCCGCACGCGCGCTACGATTCCGCAGCCCGCCGCTACGTCCTGTCGTGGACCGATCGCTCCGGGCAGTCACGTTGGACGACGGCCGTCGATCTGACGCACACCGAGTGGCGCGACATGCCCTTCGAGCCCGGCGGCCGTCGGCAGCAGATCGTCTCGGCCGGCAACGTCGGCGACGTCCGCAACGGCCGGATCGTCACCACCGACGACGATACGCTCCCGATCGACGCCACCCTGGCGACTGTGCTCACGCAACGCTTTGGCCGCACCGTCAACACCACCGCCGCGGTGGCGCCGAAGGTGATCGCCGCTCGCCAGGCCGCCCAGCTACGCGATGCACGTGTGACGCTCGGGTATTCGGATGGCTCCACTGCCAACCGCGCCGTCGACTGGGACGCCGCCGACCTCGCGCGCCTTACCCATCCAGGTCGCTTTGTCGTCCACGGCACAGTCCGCCAGCGGACCTATCCGGCGATCTTCGCCTATAATCGCGCCGATCCCGACATCTATCGCTGGGAGCGCAACGGCCGCGTCCGCTACCTCTTCGTCGCAACCGACGACACGAACAACGACAATGTCGGCTCCGCGCACCTGCCTATCCGCGTCGCCGGGACGATCGCCGACCTCGCCGACGACAATGGCGGCCGCGCGCGGGAGGTCGACCTGCTCAATCGTCGTGCCCGCCGCGACCGCACCGTCGAGGGCCGCGTCATTGCCGGTTGCTATTGGGCACCCGAGCTGCACGAGATCGGCGGCAAGCTCTCAATCCTTTTCGCGCCCTGCTTCAATCCAAAGGACTCCACGTCGAACGAGGGCGGCGCGTGGTTCACGGTCGAATCGCACATCATGCAACTGCGCGACGGCGGCGACCCCGCCAATCCTGCGGACTGGTCGAGGCCCGCGGCGATTCACAAGGCCGACGGCGCACGGCTCGGCCGCGCCGAGATGCCGAGCAACATCAGTCTCGACATGTCCTATCTCGAAGTCGCTGGTCAGAGCTATTACACATGGTCGCAACGCTATCTGCCAACCGCTGGAGCGTTGGGCGACCCGCTGACATGGATCGCCAAGGTCGATCCTTCGCATCCGACGCGCCTTGCCAGCGAGCCAACCCCAGTCATCGCGCCCGAGACCTCGGTCGAAGAGAACCTTGCCGAAGGCGCGTTCGCGCTCCAGCACGACGGACGGCTGACGCTCGTCTATTCAAGCTCGGGGGTCAGTCCGACCTATGTCGTCAACGGCATCTCCGCGCCGGTGGATGCCGACCTGACCAGGACCGGTTCGTGGCGCAAGTGGCCGACACCGCTCCAGAAAAGCGTGCCGATGCCCGCAGGGGTCACAGATTACCGCCGCTACGAACAGGGACCGGGCCATGGCGCCCTCACTACTGACGAGGACGGCAACGACCTTTATGTCTACCATAGCTGGGGCAACGGTGTCGGCGGCGACGGCCGAGATGCGCGCGTTCGTCGCACGCATTGGACTGCGGACGGGCGCCCCCTGCTCGACATGACCACCAACGAAGAAGTTGCCCCCGTCAACCGCCGCGTCACGATGGACGTCACAATCCGCTGAGGCACGATAGCAATTGCACCGTTTTGCTAATCCCGAAGGCTAACTTCCTCGCAGCGCAGGGAGCCGCCTGTCCGTTACCTCCCATTCATGACATTCTTGACGGACGAGCGGATGCGAGAAGTTGCCAACTCTAAGCTGAACGAATGTCTCCGGCTGGTAAGCGGGGAAGCGCACCTGAACGTCCGGTTGTGGGTCGTCTCAGACCTCGGTGCGTTCGGCCAGTTCCAAAGCGTCTTCGACATCCACGCCGAGGTAGCGGACGGTACTTTCAATCTTCGCATGGCCGAGAAGAATTTGAACTGCGCGTAGATTGCCCGTCGCCTTGTAGATGATCGAGGCTTTGGTGCGTCGAAGGGAGTGAGTGCCGTAATCCTCGGCTTGGAGGCCGATGCCGACAATCCATTCGCGAACAAGGCGGGCATACTGCCTTGTGCTCATGTGCCCCATATAGTCGTTACGGCTTGGGAAGACGAAATCGTCCAATGTGCCGCCACGGCGTTCAAGCCATGCGAACAGGGTTTTACGGGCAGGTTCAACGATCTCGAACTGCACGGGTCGTTTCGTCTTTTGCTGAACCACGATCGCGCGATCCCGAATGCGGCCACCGGCAACGATGTCGCCGATGCGGACTTTCACAACATCGCAACCGCGCAGCTTGCTGTCGATCGCGAAATCGAAAAGCGCTCGATCCCGTAGACGTCGGTGCTGGTCGAGCCAGAAGCGAATAGCCCAAACTTGTTGCGGTTTCAGTGCGCGCTTCGCCCCAAGCACACGGCCCTCGTTCCAAGGGCGAAGTTCTTGAAAGGCTGGATCTAACCAGGAATGCCCCATCGCTTGTCTCCACGGTGCAAAGTGAGCGCCGCAGGGTACACCGGGAAGGGCGAAGTAGCCGTTTGCATTTATGGTTGGCGAACCGCCGGTGAACGAACGGCCGAGATCGAGCTGTTGGAAGCAGATGGCGTGCGGCCGCGTCTGGATCGAATGGGTTCAAACTTAATGGTCAATATGTGAACCCCAAATTGATTAGATACTGATCGGCGGCTAGCTGTCATCGCCGACCGCCTTGCTCATCAGATGTCCTTGAGTAGGTAGGCTACAGCTGGCATTGGCTGACCGTATTAGGTCTTCAGAGCTGGGCATTCGATTCCAGCGTCAATGACGTTTGAGGATCATGGCTGCTACCCAACTCCAAACCCATGGGCCATCGCCGTTGGAGGTGGGGAAAGTCAGCGTTCATGGGATCAGCTAGTGTTGCGACCACCGCCTCTGAAAGCGCCAGGCCAAGTGCCTCAAGGTCGAGTTTAAAACACGTAAGTTTGGGTAAAAGACTTCGGCAGGCGGGATTGTCGCGCAGACCGATCACGGCAATATCCCGCCCGGGCTCAAGATGAAGTTGGCGAAGCGCACGGTAGGCTCCCACCGGAGCGGTTTCCCCCATCAACAGCAGTGCCGATGGCTTGTCGCGCAACATCATTAGCTCGCGTGCAGCGGACTCGCCGTCGACTTCATCGGTGTCGCCATGATGCACAAGGTCAGGATCCCAATCGATACCCGCATTTTCCAGCGCTGATTTATAAGAATCGATGACGATTTGACTGTTGTTGATCGTGGCTGGCGGGGCGACCAGTCCGATGCGTCGATGTCCGGCTGCAGCGAACAGCGCGATCGCATCCGCAACGACTGCCTCGAAATCAAGATCGATCCACGCGAACGGGCGCGCCGTGTCCGATCGGCCAAGCGCGACGAAGGGGATGTTGCGGTTTTGCAGGAACGCGATGCGGTCGTCATGGACTTGCGTTGCCGACAGCAGCCAGGCGTCGACGGTCCCGCGAGACACGTGGCGGCGCAGGAAGGTGAGAGCGTCCTCGCCCTTGCGCGCGAGTAGGATCACGAGGTCCAGCCCGTGCTTGTCCAATCCGCTTTGAACGCCTTCCCACAAGGCCATGAAGAAAGGCTCGCCATATACCGCGCTGTCATGTTCCAGCGTGAGCATGAAGCCGACTGTGCTGGTACGGCCGCTGCGCAACGTCCGCCCCGACTGGTTCGGCGTATAGCCGAGCGCGTCCGCAGCCGCGATGACTCGCTGGCGTGTCTGGGGGTTGACGTCCTTGCGGTCGTTCAGCGCACGCGAAACCGTGCCGATCGATAGGCCAAGGTGATTGGCCAGAGAACGGATATCCATTCCCGTTCAATTGAGCCTGTCACGCCATTACGCAAGCGGATTGACAACCGATTGGGAAGCCATCACAAACGCCACCGAAAACGTTTACGGTCGCGATCGAGACGACCCGCCAAAAACAATTCGGAGGATGACTGGTTGGATACGCTCATTCTGGAACCGCGCGCGATCGCATGGTCGTATGACGGTGCGTGGCTGCGGATCGAGGCGCATGGTCGCGACGGGTTGCGGTTGCGCGCGTCCGCGCATGCCGAGCGTCCGGCGAGCGCTGGCGCCTTGCTCGACGTTGCAACACCCGATCCCGTAATCAGCCGGAATGGTGCCGTCGCATGGATCGCGAACGGCAAGATCGTGGCCGAAGTCGATCTACAGGGACGGGTTCGTTTTCTCGATTCCAACGGTCGGCTGTTGCTCGAGGAGAAGTGGCGGCAGCGCGATACGGTGACGAAGTTCTGGACGGTCGGAACCGAGGACGTCCGCACCATCAGCGCACTCGGCATCGCCGGCCGCGAGTTCAAGCCGGTTTCGGGCGAGGTGTCGCACATCACGGTTCGGTTCGAAGCGAAGCCGGGCGAGCGCCTGTTCGGCATGGGGCAGTATCAGCAGCCCAATCTCGATCTGGCGGGCTGCTCGCTCGAACTGGCACAGCGCAATTCACAAGCGAGCGTGCCCTATGTCGTGTCGAGCGAAGGCTATGGCCTGCTGTGGAACAGCCCCGCGATCGGGGACGTGTGTTTCGCCGCCAACGGCGCAACCTGGACCTCGCGCGCGGCGCGCGAAGTGGATTACTGGATCACCGCCGCCGATACGCCGGCCGGGGTGGTCCGCAATTACGCGGCCGTCACCGGCACGGTGCCGACCATGCCGGATTTCGCGCTGGGCCTCTGGCAAAGCAAGCTGCGCTACCGCACGCAGGACGAACTGCTGGCGGTCGCTCGCGAATATCGCGATCGCGGAATTCCGCTTGCGGTGATCGTCGCGGATTTCTTCCATTGGCCGGTGCAGGGAGACTGGCGGTTCGATCCGCGCGAATGGCCCGATCCCGCCGCGATGACCGCAGAATTGAAAGCGATGGGCACCGAGCTGCTGGTATCGGTCTGGCCGACCGTCGACCCACGATCCGAGAATTACGCGGAGATGGCCGAGAAGGGCTATCTCGTCCGAAGCAAGCGCGGCGTCGATGTGCAGCAGGAGTTCCTCGGGAATACGCGCTTCATCGACACGACGCACCCCGGAGCGCGTGCGTTGCTGTGGGATCGACTGAAGCGCAATTATCGCGAGCTCGGTGTGCGGCTGTTCTGGCTGGACGAAGCCGAGCCCGAATATGGCGCGTATGATTTCGACAATTACCGCTATCACGCGGGTGAGGTGCTGGCGGTCGGCAATGCCTATCCGCTGCACTTTGCGCAGGTCGTGGCGGACGGGATGCGCGCCGAAGGTGAGGGCGATGTCGTCAGCCTGGTCCGCTGTGCCTGGGCAGGAAGCCAGCGTCATGGCGCGCTGGTCTGGTCGGGTGACATCCACAGCTCGTTCGATGCGATGCGCAACCAGTTGAGCGCCGGGCTCAATATGGGGATGGCGGGGATTTCGTGGTGGACCACCGATATCGGCGGTTTCCATGGCGGGAATGTCGAGGACCCGGCCTTTCATGAATTGATGGTGCGCTGGTTCCAATGGGCCGTCTTCACGCCCGTCCTGCGGATGCACGGCCACCGCGACCCGATCACCCCGCCGGCCGAGCCGTTCCGCGACGGCGTGGCGCAATGCGACACGGGTGCCGGAAACGAACTGTGGAGTTTCGGCGAGCCGGTCTATCAGATCCTCAGCCGCTACGCCGCCCTGCGCGAACGATTGCGCCCCTATGTCGCAGGATTGATGGCCGAGGCCCATACGCACGGCGACCCGCTGATGCGACCGATGTTCTACGATCACCCGGGCGACGAACGCTCCTGGACGCTAGACGACCAATATATGTTCGGGCCGGATCTGCTGGTCGCACCGATCCTCGCCGCAGGCGTGACCGAGCGCGACGTCTGGTTGCCGTCCGGCGACTGGGTGGATGCCTGGACCGGGGAAGCCCGGTCCGGCGGAGCGAGCATCCGCTGCCCCGCACCGTTGCACCAAATTCCGGTGTTCGTCCGCGCGGGTGCGGCAGTGGCGGCGGCATTCGCCGACGCCTGAAATCGACCGGACACGCGCAAAGCGGCCGACGAGTGGAGAGGAAGGATGGCAATGACAGCGTTAGCGCAGGACGGCAGTGGAAGCGGGACCGTCCCGCTCGTGACCACGCCCGCGGAGCGCGTGCCGTTCTTCGAGAAGGTCTGTTACGGCTTTGGCGACGCTGGCGGCACGATCATCACCGGACTGATCGCCAACTTCCTCACCTTTTATTACACCGACGTGTTCGGGCTGGCGCCGGGCATCGTCGGGATCCTGTTCCTGTCGCTGCGGGTGTTCGATGCGGTTTCGGACCCGCTGATCGGCATCATGGCGGATCGCACGTACACGCGCTGGGGCAAGTTCCGCCCGTATCTGTTGTGGACCGCGATCCCGGTCGGCCTCAGTTGCTTCCTGACCTTCCAGTCCCCCGACTTCGGTTATGACGGAAAGGTCGCTTATGCGGCAGCGACCTATTTCCTGCTCGCCTTCTTCTATTCGCTCAACAACGTGCCCTATTGCGCGCTGATCACGCGGATGACCGACAGCGCGCGCGAAGGCGTATCGTGCCAGTCGGTGCGCTTCGCGATGGTCGCGGTGGCATCGTTCGCGGTTTCGGTCGGGCTGCCGATCATGGTGCGGCAGCTTGGCGGCGGGGACGTCGCGCGCGGATACCGCGACGGTGTGGCGATCCTGTCGCTTGCCGCAGTGGCGATGTTCCTGATCTGCTTCCTGTTCGTGCGCGAGCGCGTGCCGGAAACCGGCGCCGAGGAGCCGCCGTTGCGGGTCGCGATCGCCAATACGCTCAAGAACGACCAGCTTCGCCTGACTTTCCTGATGACCCTGCTGTTGATCAGCATCTTCAACACCAAGGGCGGCGCGGCCCTCTATTTCATCACTTATGTGCTGGGCGGCGACGCCACCTATCAGGCGTTGTTCTTCGGCACCGCCACCGCGGGCGGGTTGCTCGGGTCGATCGTCGTGCAGGCCTTCACGCGCCGCTTCGACGTCAAGACGGTGTACGTCTGGGTCAACCTCGTGCTCGTCGTCGGGCATTTCGGCGCGTATTTCGTGCCGGGCAGCTATCCCGCGCTGTGGCTGGTGCTGGTCGGACTGTGCTGCACGGTGCTGGGCTGCACGCTGCCGTTGCACTTCACGCTGATTCAACTGGCGGATCAATATGGCGAGTGGAAGCTCGGCATGCGCTCGTCGGGGATGAGCTTCGCGTTCAACCAGTTCTTCGTGAAGCTCGCGTGGGCGCTGGCGGGCGCGCTGATCAGCGGTGTGCTGGTGATCGTGTCGTACAAGGCGGGGGCCGGCAACCAGACGCCATCGTCGCTGACCGGTATCCGCCTGCTCTCCACCGTGATTCCCGGCTTGCTGCACCTCGCGCTCGCGCTCACCGCCAGCCGCCTGATCCTCAACCGCGCGACGATCGACCGCATGACCGCGGCACGCGCGGCATGACCCCCTCCCTCTACCCAGCGGAATTTCCCCTTATGCGCCCAACGCGATCCCGTTCCTCCGCCAGACTGCTGATTGCGGTATTGCTCGGCTCCGCGGCGCTGCCGGTTGCCGCGCAAACCGCGCCAGAGCAACTCACGGTCGATCTCGGGAGTGATACCGGGCCGTTCCACGGCGGGGCCTCGGGCACGTTGTACGGCCTCTACGACGCCCGCTTGCCGCATCCCAACCTCATCGAGGGGATCGCGCTGCGTACCGTGTCGACCAAGGCGCAGGACGGACCGCAGCATCCCGGCGCGGACGCGCTTGAAGTCTCGACGCTGCTGACCGACGCATCGGGTGGCGACACCTACATCTACATGACCGACATCAACCGCGAGTTTCCCTACAATTGGAAAAACGGTGACTGCGCGCAATCGGTGACCGCCTATCTCGAGAAACTGCGGATGCAGGCGCAGCAAGTGCGCGGCATGGCACCGCGCTATCGCGACCGGATCGTCTTCGCCCCCTTCAACGAGCCTGAGGGGAACATGTTCGGGGACGGGCCCAAGAGCTGCAACGGGATCAAGTGGCAGACCAACCCCGCCGCCTTCTTCGACGCGTGGGACCGCGCCTATCGGCTGATCCGCCAGGTCGTTCCCGGCGCGCGGATCGCTGGCCCGAACACCAGCATCCTCTACGACGAGGTCGAGGGATTTTTGAAACACACGGTCGCGCAAGATACGGTGCCGGACGTCGTGACGTGGCACGAACTGAGCAATCCCGCGACCGTGCGCACCAGCGTGCGGCGCTATCGCGGCTGGGAGGACAAGGTGTTCGCCGGAACGCGCTGGCAGGGGCGGCACCTGCCGATCAACATCAACGAATATGCGTATAATTATCACACCTCGGTGCCCGGCCAGATGGTCCAGTGGATCGCCGCGATCGAGGATTCGAAGATCGACGCGGACATCGCTTATTGGAACATCGACGGCAATCTGAGCGACTCCGCGGTCCAGGCAAACCGTGGCAATGGCCAGTGGTGGCTGCTCAACAGCTATGCGACGATGAGCGGGCACAGCCTCGCCGTCACCCCGCCACACCCGGACGAAAGCTACACGCTACAGGGCGTCGCCACGCTCGATCCCGCGCGGCGGCAGATGCGGTTGCTGTTCGGCGGTAAAACCGGCGCGGCGGGGGTATCGCTTACGCGGATCCCGGCGTGGTTCGGCACGACGGCGCGCGTGCGCGTGCGCGAGATCGGCTGGACCGGACCGCTTGGCGATGCGCGTCCGCCCGCGCTGGTCGCGGATCGCGGCGTCGTGGTTCGCGGCGGCGCGGTACGCCTCGCGTTCGGGGACGGCACGCTTCCGACGCTGCGCGAGGAAGCAGCATATGAAGTCGTGCTGACCCTGGGTGAGGGGGGCGCGCAAGGCGACGCCCCGACCGCCGGGTGGCGGCAGGATTACGAAGCCGAGCAGGCCAAGCGGCGCGGCACCGGGTTGAAGCTGCGGGGCCCGGAAGGATCGCCCAAGGCGGTCGACCGGTTCTACACCTCGGGCGGCTATTCGGTCGAAGGGTTCGCGACCGGGAACGATGCCGCGCTCGACTTCGCGGTCGATGTGCCGAAGGACGGACGTTACGCCCTGCGGGTCCTGGCCAGCACGTTCAACAAGGACCCCGAGGCCGAGGCGCAGGGGCCGACCAACGTGTTCCTGCAGGTCGACGGCAAGGCGGCGAACGAGGCCGAACTGTTGCTGCCGCTCGGCTACAAGCCGTCGGTGCTCGACCATGTCGATACGGTGCTATCGCTCAAGCGCGGGCGCCATGTGCTGACACTCGCCACGAAGAGCCTCGACGGGCGGCGGCAGACGATCGGCAATGCGCTGGTCGATCGCATCACGCTCGCGACCGCACCAGCCTCGGGGCAGGCGACCGTCTATGACGCAATCGATGCGACCGCAAAGAACGGGGCGCTGACCTTCTGGGTCTATGCCGCCCGGGACGGGCTGGCCCGGCTGTCGCTGGAGGAGGGCGGTAGCGCCACGCTGCAGGTCAACGGTCGCGATCTCGCCGCCGGTGGTGCGGCGGATGCGTTCCTGCTCGGCGGGATCAACAAGGTCGTGGTGCGCGGCGCGACCCGGGCCCGGCGGCTCAGCGTCACCGAAGCGACGACTGGCACCGGTCGCAGCTACGAAGCCGAGGCAGGACAGGTCGCGGGTACCGCGCGGATCGCAGCGGCATCGCTGGCGCAGGGCGGACGCGCGGTGTTCGACATCGGCGGCGCGCCGGGCAACGGCAACACGCTGACGTTCCCGGCGGTTACGGTCGAAACGGCGGGCGATTACGCACTGACGATCCGTTTCTCGAACGACGAGCAGTCCAAGGCGACGCATTACAATCCCGACCCGCTCGCGCGGATCGCGCGCATTTCGGTCAACGGCGCTGCACCGGTGCTGGCGACGTTCCCCAACAGCTTCCACCGCAACAATTGGTGGGAGATGACCGTCCCGGTCACGCTGCGTGCGGGCACCAATGCGATCCGCATCGCGGGCGAGGAACAGCCCGACTGGGACGGCAAAACCTACGCGTCGCAAGTGTGGCCGCAAGTGCTGCTGCGCTCGAAATACGCCCCCAACATCGACCGGATCACCGTCACCCGCTTGCCGGGAAGCGCCCCGTTAACGGCCAATTAAACCAACCATAAAATCCAAGGGAGGAAAGAAATGAACCTGAAAGCGCTCGCCCGTCTGTCGGCATCCACCGCGACCCTGATGATCCTTGCGGCGGCCGGCCCCGCCTTTGCCCAGCAACAGCAGCCCATGCAGCCCGCTCCGCCCGAGGCCGAGACCGACAGCATCGCGGTTCCCGCGACACCCACCGCCGCCGCAGGCGCGCCGGGGGAGGATATCGTCGTCACCGGTCTCCGCCGCAGCCTGAGCAGCGCGCAGAACATCAAGCGCAACTCCGACGCGATCGTCGACGCGCTGGTCGCCGAGGATATCGGCAAGTTCCCCGACAACAATGCCTCGGAAGCGATCGCGCGGATCACCGGCGTGCAGGTGACGCGCTATCTCGACGAGGCGAACGGTGTGCTGATCCGCGGCCTGCCCAACGTGCAGACGACGGTGCAGGGGCGCGAGATCTTCACTGCCGACGGTCGCTCGGTCTCGATCCAGGATTTCCCGGCGCAGGCATTGTCGCGCGTCGAGGTCTACAAGGCGACGACCGCCGACAATCTGGAAGGCGGGATCGCCGGGCTGATCGACGTTGGCCTGCGCCGTCCATTCGACTTCAAGGGCTTTGAACTCGCCGGGGCCGCGCGTGGTGTCTACAACACGGAATCGCGGAAACTCGATCCGATCGGCAGCCTGCTGATCAGCGACCGCTGGCAGACCGGCATCGGCGAGATCGGCGCACTGGTGAATGTGTCCTTCACCCAGACGCGCTATCTCAACTCGATCCGCTATCAGGGTTTCCAGGACAACGTCCCTGCTGCGCAGCAGATCCTGCCCGCATCGGTCGGGCGCAACTTCACCTTTCCGCAGGATATCGGGCTGTTCTACGGTCGCGGTACCCGCCAGCGTCCCTCGGTCAACGGGTCGTTGCAGTGGAAGCCTGCCGACAATCTGATGATCTACGCCGACGGGCTGTGGCTGGCGTATCGCAACAAGAACGCGAACGACTTCTTCGGCGTGCCGATCCAGTCGAGCACCACCGGCGGCAATCCGCCGACGATCCGAAACGCGGTGTTGACGCAGAACGGCACGACGCTCGCCTCGTTCGATACGGATCTCGGCATCGTCAACGGGCCGACCAAACAGTCCGGGCGCAACAATACCGACACGTTCCAGGGCGCGCTGGGCACGAAGTGGGACATCGGCAACGCCGTCATCACCAGTGATCTGGCGTACACCAAGTCGATCGTCGACAACACCTATTACGAGTTCCAGACGCAGCTCGCCAACCCGCTGTCGTTGGCGGTGCGGCTGAATGCCAATAGGAGCGTCGACTTCACCCCGAGCGGCGTCGATTTCGCGGACCCGGCCAGTTACTACATGCGCGGCCTGTACGAGAACCGTCAGCGTTCGGAAGGGCAGCAGTGGCAATGGCAAGGCAACATCGCGCTCGACACCGGGTCGTCGCTCTTCCCCAAATTCCAGTTCGGCCTGCGCTACGCCGATCGCACCGCCAGTTCGGTTTATGGCGATCGCAACGCCTCGCTCGCCAGTCTTCGCGATCCGATCTCGCGCGTGCCCGGCGTCTCGGACGGCGCGGTCATCGCGCCGGGGTTCCACAATGACGACGTGCAACAGTTCCGGTCGTGGTTCGCCCCCAATGCGAACATCCTGAACGACCGCATCGATGACGTCCGCGACTATGTTCGCGGTGCGCTGGTCCGTTCGGGTGCGGATGCGGGAACGCAGGCGTCCTGGGCTTCGGGCCGGCCGATGCTCAATCCGCTTTCCGCGTTCAAGGCGCGCGAGCAGGTGTTCACCAGCTATGCCCAGGTGAAATACGCCTTCGACCTCGGCATCCCGATCGACGGTGCGATCGGTTCGCGCGTCATCATCACGCGCAACAAGCTGAACGGCACCAATTCGATCCCGACCGCGACCGGCACCGCGCTGGTGCCGATCGATGCCTCGCAGCAATATATCGATATCCTGCCGAACATCAGCGCGCAGCTGCATTTCACCGACAAGCTCAAGCTGCGCCTGTCGCGCACGCAGGCGCTGAGCCGACCGGGTTTCAACCAGATCAACCCGACGCTGACCGTTCAGCAGGGGACGATCGGCGGGAATCTCTCCTACACCGGCAACGGCGGCAACCCGAACCTGCAACCGATCCGCTCGAACAATTACGATGCGTCGCTGGAATATTACTTCTCGCGGACCGGATCGGTCTCCGTCGCGGGCTTCTATCGGGAGATCGACGGCTTCATCAACTCGCTGCCGGAGGTGGTGAGCGTGCAGCCGTTCGGTGACATTCTGGTGTATCGTCCGTCGAACGCCGGGTCCGGCAAGATCAAGGGCATCGAAGCCGCCGCGACGACATTCTTCGACTTCCTGCCGGGAGCGCTCCGCGGTTTTGGCGCGCAGGCGAACTTCACCTATATCGATGGCGAACAAACGCTTCCGTCCGCTGCGAATTTTACCGGTGGACGCAACACCTTGCCGGGTGTGTCAAAGTATAGCTTCAACGTGATCGGCTTGTACGAGCTCGGACCGACGAGCGTGCGGCTCGCCTACAACTACCGCAGCGCCAACGTCGATGGCTTCGGGGCACCGGGCGTGTTCACCACCGTCTATTCGGGTGCGGTCGGTCGTCTCGATCTGTCGGCCAGTTACAATCTGACGGAGAAGGTGACGTTCACGATTGACGCAACCAACCTGCTGCAGACGCCTTATTACAGCTACGTCAAATCGCCCGAGTATCCACGCGACGTGCGGTGGGAGGCCAGTTTGATCTCCGCTGGGGTTCGCTTCCGGCTGTAAGTCTTGACGTAGGAGGGCGGGAGGTCGCTCTCCTACGGTAGACGTTCCGGATTGGTAAACGAGGTGTCGGCGCGCCTCGATTTAGCGAGTGATTGATCGCCGTTTGAGTTGGCCTCGCTCGTCAGACGCTCTACCGGTACGTCAAAGCTAAAAGCGAGATCCGACGGCACTGCGAGACGCTTATCGTCTAGCGCGCCTGACAGCTCGAAATCGATAACAAGTGGGGGATTGATGGTAGAAGTAAATAGCGTGCGGCGGTGCTTGAAAACGCTCGCAATGGCTATCGTGGCGGTGCCAGCCACGGCGCAAGCGCAGATGCCTGATACTATCCTCTACGGTGTCGCTTATTATGACGAGTACACGCCGGTCGACCGCGTCGATGAGGACGCGCGTATGATGAAGGCGGCGGGGATCAGCGTCGTTCGCATCGCGGAGTCGACATGGGGCACGCTGGAACCACAGCCCGGGGTCTTCGATTTCAGCCACGTCGATCGCATGCTCGCCGCGATGCACAAGCAGGGCATCAAGGTGATTGTCGGAACGCCGACCTATGCGATACCGACCTGGCTCGCGCGCCAGCATCCCAACGTGCTCGTCGTTGGGCGCGACGGAGTCCGCGCGCAATATGGCACCCGGCAGAACATGGACATCACCGATCCTGACTACCGGGCGGCGGCCGAGCGGGTGATTGTCGCGCTGGTGGACCATGTGAAGGATCATCCCGCGGTGATCGGCTATCAGCTCGACAACGAGACCAAGCCCTATGGCACCAGCGGTCCGGCGGTGCAGGCGGCGTTCGTCCAATCGATCAAGGCGAAATGGCCGAGCCTCGATGCCCTGAACGCGGCGTGGGGTCTCAATTACTGGTCCAACCGGATCAACCGGTGGGAAGACTTTCCGTCGACCAACGGCTCGATCAACGCCAGCATGTCGAACGCCTTCGCCGCCTATCAACGCAGCCTCGTGACCGATTTCCTGGCGTGGCAAGCCAAACTCGTACGTGCGCATGCCCGGCCCGGGCAGTTCATGACGCAGAATTTCGACCTGGGCTGGCGGGAGGGGTCCTATGGCATCCAGCCGGAGGTCGACCATTGGAAGGCTGCGCGGTCGCTCGATATTGCGGGCATCGACATCTATCATCCAACCCAGGACAAGCTGACCGGCGCGGAGATCGCCTTTGGCGGCGACGAGGCGCGCTCGATCCGCAACGGGCAGAACTATCTCGTGCTGGAAACCGAGGCGCAGGGTTTTCCGCAATGGACGCCCTATCCGGGCCAGCTTCGTCTCCAGGCGTTCAGCCATCTCGCCTCGGGCGCGCAAATGGTCGAATACTGGCACTGGGCCACGACCGCGAATGCGGCCGAGACCTACTGGCGCGGGCTGCTGTCGCAGGACTACAAGCCCAATGCGGAGTATGCGGCGGCCAAGGGGATCGGCGCCGAGATCGCTCGCCTGGGCCCGAAGCTGGCCGGGATGAAAAAGCACAATCAGGTCGCCGTCTACGTCAGCAACGCCGCCCAAACGGCGTTCAATGCGTTCAAGCCGGACGGCGTGGAATACAACCAGGTGCTTCGCCCCTTCTACGACGCCCTTTATCGGATGAACGTCGAGACCGACATCGTTTCACCCGACAGCACGCAAAAGCTAGATCAGTACAAGCTCATCGTCGTGCCCGCACTGTACGTGGCGAGCGATGCCGAGATCGCGCGGCTGAACGACTATGCGAAGCGCGGCGGCCACCTGCTCTACACCTTCAAGAGCGGCTTTTCGGACGAGAATACGAAGGTCCGCTACGCCTCGCAGCCCGGCGCGATCGCCGAGGCGGCAGGCGTCACCTATCAGGAGTTCACGATCCCCGTGGGGGTCACGCTCGCGGGCAATCCGTTCGGGGTTGCGGATGCCGACAACGCGCCACGCTGGTGGATGGAGATGCTGAAGCCCACCACCGCCGAGGTCGTGGCGCGCTATCAGCATCCGTCATGGCCGGCTGCTGCTGCGATGACCCGCAACCATTGGGGCAAAGGCGAGGTCAGCTATGTTGGCTTCATGCCGAGCGACCCGCTGACCGAGAAGATCGTCGCCGCCGAAGTCACGCGTGCAGGCGTCGCGCCATCGGTCGCGGGCGTGCAATTCCCGCTGATCGTGCGCGGCGGCACGCTGAAGAATGGCCATACCGTCCGGTACGTGCTCAACTACTCGGCTCTGCCACAGCATGTGACTGCGCCGGCCGCGGGCACCGAACTGCTGCATGGGCGCAAGGTGCAGCGTGGCGGGAAGATCGACCTCGCCGCCTGGGACGTCGCGATCATTGAGGAAGATGGACGGCCCGACTGATGGCCGAGCCGTGCAGAAACGAAGCGAACGGGAGGTTGCGTGACAGACGAGAAAACGCCGCGTAGCTGGGCGATTACCCGGCGGGCGCTGCTCAGCAGCGGTGCGGGCGCGGCGATCGTGGCGAGTGGCGTGGTGCAGGCCGCGACGCGGAGCGTTGCCACGGATTTCGTGATCTCCTCGGGGGAATTGGCGATTACCGTCGCGGCACTCAGCGATCGCGCGTTCCGCGTCCGCGTTGCGCCCGTTGGAGCGCCTCCCGCAGCGCCCAGCGAAATGCTCGTGCCCATCGCGAAGCCGCCAATCCCCAGGCGCTCGCACGAAGGCGGCCGAACGCGGCTGACGCTCCCGCACGCGCAATGCGTGTGGGACGAAGCGACGGGATGTCTGTCGTTCCATGACGGAGCGGGCAAGCTGCTCCTCAGCGAAGCGCCCGGATCGCGCCACTTCGCACCATCGACGATCGGAACCGAGCCGACCCTTGCGGTAACGCAGGGTTTCGCCAGCCCGCCCGATGAACGCCTCTACGGCACCGGCTGCTTCCAGGACGGCCATCTCGATATCCGGGGTCTGCCGCGCCGGCTGACCCAGGTGAATACGCAGATCAGCCAGCCGTTCGTGCTGTCGAGCAAAGGCTATGGTCTGCTATGGCACAATCCCGGCATGGCAGAGCTGAACCGGCCGGACCGCCCGATCACATTGGTCCGACAGGCGGCAGCAGGCGCCGCGCGCATGGCCGATGTCACCACGTCCACCGGCAATGCCCGGGTCCGGCGCCGCGATGCCGAATTCATCGGGAAGTTTACGGTCCCGCGGGATGGCCGATATGCGTTCCTGCTCAATCTCGGTCGCAAGATGTCTTCGCGCCATTATGTGGAGGTCGACGGCGAGCCAATGACGGACCTCGCCAATCTTTGGCTGCCACCGACTGCCAGCTTCATTGGTGCGCTTGCCGCGGGAGAGCACAGCGTGCTGGTGCGAGCGAGCGACGAGGATGTGCCGGTGCTCACCTTCGCTCCGGTAGACGATCGCACGACCTGGTCATCGCCCGTATCCGAGGGCATCGACTATGTCGTGATTGCCGGACCTACGGCGGCGGACGTCATGGCGGGCTATCACGCCGTGCTGGGCCCGCAGCCGATGATGCCGCTGTGGGCGCTCGGCTACATTCATTGCCGCGAGCGGTTTCACTCGTCGGCCGAGATACTGGCGACGGCGCGCGAATTCCGCGCCCGCAAGCTTCCTTGCGACATGATGGTGCAGGATTGGCAATATTGGGGAAAGTATGGCTGGAATGCCATGCGCTTCGACGAGGACCATTATCCCGACCCTGCGGGCCTCGTGCGGGAGCTGCATGCGACGGACATGCGCCTGATGCTGTCGGTCTGGTCCAAGGTCGGTAAAGAAACCGAACTGGGCAAGGATGTCGCAGCCAAGGGCTTCTACATTCCCGGGACCGAATGGATCGATTTCTTTAATCCCGTCGCCGCGCGCTTCTATGCCCGGCAGCAGACTCAAAAGCTCGGTTCCCTTGGTATCGATGCCTGGTGGCAGGACGCGACCGAGCCCGAGAATGACGATCTGGCCGGACGGCCGATTTATGCGGCACCGGGCAAGACCCAGCCGGGCGAAAAACGCCGTAACCTCTACCCACTGCAAGTCAGCCGTACGGTCTATGAGGCGCAGCGGCGGGCCTATCCCGACAAGCGCGTCATGATCCTGACCCGATCGGCCGCCCCCGGTCAGCAGCGTTACGGCGCGGCCACATGGTCGGGCGACATCGGTCACGATTGGGAGACGCTCAAACGCCAGATCCCCGCCGGACTCAACATGGCGGCAGCAGGCCAGGCCTGGTGGACCGTCGACGCAGGCGGCTTCTTTCGGCCGGGGCAGGGGCAATATACGGACCCTGCCTATCAGGAACGGTTCCTGCGCTGGTTCCAGTTCGCAACCTTCCTGCCGTTGACACGCGTCCACGGCTACATGACCGATACCGAGTTCTGGCGATATGGCGAGACGGTGGAGCGCGTCGCGCGCTTCTACCTCGAACTCCGCTATCGCTTGTTGCCCTACACCTACGCTTTGGCAGCAGAAGCTTCGACGGCCGGAATGCCGTTGATACGGCCGCTGGTGTTCGACTTCCCCAACGATCCGGAAGCCCTGGATCAGGTTCACGCTTATATGTTCGGCAGCGCCCTTCATGTCGCGCCGGTGCTGGCCGCCGACGTGAAGACCTGGGACGTATATCTGCCGATTTCAGAGGGGGGCTGGTACGATTTCTGGACCGGCGAGCATCGACGGGGCGGGCGGACGCACAGCGTTTCGGTGGCGCTGGACCGTATTCCGCTTCACGTGCGGGCAGGTAGTATCCTGCCGCTGGGACCGGTCGGTCAGTCGACCGCAGGGCTGCTCGGTGGCGCGCTCGATCTTCTGGTGTACCCGGGTCGGGACGGCACCGGCTCGTTGTACGAGGATGACGGGCTATCCTATCGCTACGAGCAAGGTGCGGCGGCGCGCACGACCCTAAAATGGGAGCAGGCAGCAGGCTTGCTTACGCTCGGCTCGCGGCGGGGGACGTATCCTGGCATGCCGAATAGTCGAGCGATCCACGTTCACTTGATGCGTCCGGGGAGGTCCGCGCTTTACGAAACTGCGGGTGCGGCGGTGCAGTATGACGGGTGCGCCAAGAAGGTAACCGTGAGGACTTAGTCTCCGATATCCTTGGTTCATCGAATTTACGACGCGACGAGTACCGGTTGGACCGGTCTGTTGCAAAGGTCCGCCGTCTCTTCCAGGCTGACCCTGTCGCTCGATTACTGGCACTACAAGTACAAGAACCAGATCCAGCTGAAGAACGGGCAGGCGGTGATCAACGCCGACCCCAACGGCCCGAACGTCATCCGGGATGGCAGCGGCGTGGCGCAGTCGATCGTCATCTCCTCGTACAACGCGCCGAGCGGGACCGGGACGTCAGGGATCGACGCGGCGGCCAGCTATCGCTTCGACATCGGCGCGGCGCGGCGCGGATCACGGTGCGCGACAACCTCAGCTATCTCGCGACGTATGACGTCGATACGAGGGCGGTGGTCTACGACGGCGTCCGGCATCGCAGCAATTACCAGACCTCGCCGCTGACGTCGGCCGCGACACCGCGCTGGCGCAACATCGCGGGGATCGACCTTTCGCTTGGCGATCATTTCCTGTCGGGCACGTGGCGCTATGTCTCGAGCGTCATCGACGATTACCAGCAGGTCGTTAGTGCCCCGACCGTTTCGCGGGTTGGGGCATGGGCCGTGTTCGACGTGCAATATGGTCTGCAGTTCGGCGCGGAAAAGCAGTATGAGCTAACGCTGGGCATGATAAACGCGTTCGACAAGGCACCCGCCAAGGCACTGTACACCGGGTACCTCTCGACCCTTGGCAATCCATAAGGGCGGCAGGCGTATGTCCGGATTGGCGTAAAATTCTAAGATGTAAGGGCGCCAAATACGGTCGATCGGGGTGGTCTCGTGGAACGTCAACCGAATGGCTTGGTTCACAGTTGGCATGGAAACGGTGAACTATAAGTTTTAATGCCGTCTGCCGCCTCAGTGCGGTAGCGCGAGAGTCTGGCCAGCTACGTCTTGCAAATCGTGCGGTATTGCTCAGCGTCCTATGTTGCTTGAGGCTCGTCGCTTCTTAAGGTCCTTCGATAGCTATGCGCTGTCCGCTTGCGAGATCTAAGCCTAACGTCAAACGCCGTTCGTTGGCACTTTCGCCATTCGTGAGCCAAAATCCCAGCGGAAAAAGCGATCATAACCCGGACATGAACGAGCGTCCGAAGTTGGGGGTGAGAGGAGGAGCGTAAATGGCCGATTATGGGTCGAATTGGAAATAGGCGGGACTACACAGGCGTCAGTAAATTGCCGCTGCGTTGCAGCTGTTCGATGTCACGACGGGGCGGCGCGCCAAACAAGCGCGCATATTCCCGATTGAACTGCGACGGGCTTTCGTAGCCGACGGCAAAACCCGCGCCACTCGCGGTCGTGCCCCCGGACAGCATCAGGCGCCGTGCCTCCTGCAGGCGCAGCTGCTTTTGGTACTCCAGCGGGGTCATTCTCGTTACAGCCTTGAAGTGTTCGTACAGCGACGACGGGCTCATGCCCGCGGCGGTGGCGATGTCCCCGATGCGGAGCGGCCGGTCGAACCCCGTGCGGATCGTCGCGATGGCGCGGCTGACCTGGTTGAGATGGCTGTCGGCGACCGCCATGTAGCGAAGCGCGGGCCCGTGGGGCCCCTTCAACAAACGATACAGGATCTCCCGCTCGATCAGCGGCGCGAGCGCGGCGATGCTATCGGGCTGGTCCAGCAAACGCACCAGCCGGCAAGCCGCATCGATCAGATCGTCGTCGCTGCGATAGACCGCAAGAGCCGGCAGATCGGCTTTCGGTGCCCGGGCGCCTTCGGCAAGGATGAGGTCCGCCAGCACCGCCTGGTCGATGTCGATCTTGCAGCAAAGGTACGGAGCGTCCCGCTCAGCCTGGATGACGTGTCCGACGAGCGGCAGGTCAACCGAGACCAGCAGGTAATGCGCGGCATCGTAGAGAAGGCTGTGTCCGCCAAGCGAGACCCGCTTGGTGCCCTGGGCGATTATGCAAAGCGACGCATCGTAGACGGCGGGCAAGGGGACGGTCGGCTCGTCGGCCCGGAAAAGCGATAACCGATCGATTGCCGTACTGACCATACCGGTTCGGGGAATGTGGTGTGCAGCCAGCGCGGCCAGATCTGCGATCGTGCTCATTGAGGGTCTGTGTCCGCTGTTACGGGCCTCGGCAAGCGTGGCGCACCTTGTTCCGGAGAATCGTGCAAGGATCGCGGCGGATCGGTCTTACGCCGGCCGATGGTTCGGTTCCATCTGTGCCCAGCCTTCATGGCCACAGGAAAGGACTCATCATGAACGACGTCATCGACAAGACCGTACTGATCAGCGGCGCTTCCAGCGGTATTGGCGAAGCCACCGTGCGGGAACTGGCGGGCAGGGGCGCGCGCCTCTTCATCGGTGCGCGCAGGACCGAGCGGCTCGAAGCGCTTGCGGCAGAATTGGGCGCGAATGTCGCGTGGCACGCGCTGGACGTGACCGATGCATCGAGCTTCGCCGCCTTCGCCGACGCGGCGGAAGCGCGGTTCGGGCGCGTGGACGTGCTGATCAACAATGCCGGCGTGATGCCGCTGTCGCCACTCGCCGCGCTGAAGCAGGATGAGTGGACGCGGATGATCGACGTCAACGTTCACGGCGTGCTGAACGGGATCGCGGCCGTGCTGCCCCGGTTCATCGCGCAGAAGGCGGGTCACGTCGTGAACGTGGCATCGATCGCCGCACATTTCGTTATGCCGAGCGCCGCCGTCTACTGCGCGACCAAATATGCGGTCTGGGCGATCACCGAAGGGTTGCGTCAGGAGCATGACGACATTCGCACGACGATCATTTCCCCCGGGGTCGTGGCGACCGAACTGGGCAATGACATCACGGACCCGGCGATCGCCTCTGCACTGACCATTTGGCGGCAGAAGTCGCTCACCCCCGACGCGATCGCGCGGGCGATCCGCTACGCCCTGGAACAGCCCGAAGGGGTGGACATCAACGAGGTCATCGTCCGCCCAACCGCAGCCGGCATGTAGCCGTGTCACGCTACCAGTCCGGGCGGACTTTCGGGCTGCCCGGACTGGTGTCGAGGTGAACGGCTGTCTGCGATCGAGACGACCCGATCATCGCAACGACGTGCGGTCAGGCGGCTGACCCGGCGTAGAAGCGCAGTTCCTCGAGGATCGAATGCCGCGACGGACGCCAACCAAGCGTGCGTTCGGCGCGTTCGCCCGACACCAGCTGGTCGCACGCGATCGCATCCGCGAAGCCCCCGAGCGACTGCCGAGCCTCTTCCAGCGGCCATTCCGCCACCCGGCCCGCGGCGCCCGCACCCTCGCTGGCGGCGCGTGCGATGTCGATCAGCGGGATAGCGGCGCCGTGCGCGCCGTTGAAGATCGAGGCCGCCGGCGCCTTCTCGAGCGCGAGCAGATACAGCTCGGCGAGATCGTCGACATGCACGCACGTCCAGCGGTTCCGCCCGTTGCCGACGTACCGCGCGGCGCCATGGTCCTGCGCCGAACCGTACATCATCATCGTGGTCCAGGCGTAGTTGCCGTAGACCCAGGCGGGACGAATGA